>JMBX01000001.1_pt1 | contig 75139 bp, 114 predicted proteins | sample 616521 | NCBI WGS metagenome assembly JMBX01 (sample SAMN02727906, study PRJNA239997) | anaerobic digester metagenome | biome: anaerobic digester; isolation source: mesophilic anaerobic digester inoculated with municipal waste water sludge... | place: Germany: Bielefeld University, CeBiTec ...
ATCAAACCGATCACACCTGTGCAATACTGGGATGGCGTGTTTACATCGCCCACCCAGGATATTGACTGTATTACATCCAAATTTGGCACCAGACGCACTTACAACAATGACCCCCCCAACATCTACTACCACACCGGTTTAGACTTTGGCTTCTGCAAAGGCATCGACGTTTATGCGCCAGCCGCTGGCAAAGTTGTTGGCGTTTTACCTGATCTCATCATACGAGGCAACACCATCATCATTGACCATGGACTTGGCATATATAGCATTTACATGCATCTGGAAAAATGATGGTCGAAGAAGGCACGATGGTCCAGCCAGGTCAGCTCATTGGCCTCATTGGCACAACAGGCCGTTCCACCGGGCCTCATTTACACTTTGAAATTAACGCTCAAGGCGTACCGGTTAGTCCGGCAACCTGGCTCAAAAGAGTCTTTCCTTGAGTAACTTATGTATAATTAGACCGTTAAAACAAAAAGAGCAACGTCTGTTGCTCTTTCGTATGCGCTGAGAGGGAGTTGAACCCTCACGCCTTGCGGCACTTGGCCCTCAACCAAGCCTGTCTGCCTATTCCAGCACCAGCGCATGAACCATTATTATATACTTTGCGCGAAACTTGTCAAGATATCGCGCCAAAGAGGTGACTTTGAAAACAACAATTGTATTAGATGCAATGGGCAGCGATGACCGCCCCCCCAACCCGAATTAATCGGTGCCATTCAGTCCAGTGCCAGTGGCGACATAGACATTATCTTAGTCGGTGATGAGACCCTTTTAAAACCCGCTCTTGACGAATTGCCCGGTGATAAAACACATATCAGCATTGTGCACGCACCCGATGTACTCGCCATGGACGATGACATCCGCCAGGCACGCTCCAAAAAGCAAAACACCATGGCAGTTGGAATGCAGCTGGTCAAAGATGGCAAGGCTCAAGCCTTTGTGACCGCGGGCAACACCGGCATGGCAATGTATTTTGGCACAAAAATCTTTGGGCTTATCAAAGGGGGTCAACCGACCCTGTTTGTGCGCCAACTTCCCCCCCACCAGAAACGGGCAATGCACCGTTTTGGATATCGGTGCCAACGCCGAATGCAGACCCGATTTTTGGTGCAATTTGGCCAAATGGGCGCGGTTTACGCGCGCCTGATGAACAATATCAGCAAGCCCCCCCGTGTCGGATTAATTTCCAACGGAGAAGAAGAACACAAGGGCAATGATCTCGTCAAAAGCGCCCACCCGCTCATGCAAAAGTCCGTACCAGGGTTCATCGGCAATGTTGAAGGCAAAGAAATTTTCGGCGGTGAAGTGGATGTCGCCGTGACCGATGGCTTTACCGGAAACGTCTTTTAAAATCCACCGAAGCCGTCGCGAAACTGCTTTTGCTCACCATCAAGGATAGTTTGATGAGTAGCACGCGCACTAAAATAGCGGGTTTACTGGCAAAACCTGCTTTCAAAAAAAAGTCCGCAGTTTACTTGACCCCAACGAAATCGGCGCCGCGCCATTGCTGGGGGGGCTCAACGCGCTCGTTTTGTCGGGCATGGCCGTTCAAACTCGGATGCCATTGTAAGTTCCATCAATCAAGCCCGTAAAGCCATTGAAGCTGAAATGCTTGTTGAATTACAAAACGCCATCAAACGATAGTGGAGAATTACAATGAGACTAATCATTAATGAAAAGAAAATCAAACGTAACAAGAAGATAGCTGGCGCGTTAACCATTGCAAGTTTGGCTGTGCTGGGCACGGGTCTCTTTTTTGCCTTTAAATCGGATATGATTTTATGGTCTTATGTGGCCCTAATTGTCGGATTTGTACTGACGCAGATTAGTATGTACTACTCCAGTCGCTTTTCGCGCTCACCCCCCCGCTACGACGAAGTGATGCATAAAGCACTCGAAACCATTCGTGGTGATTACAGTTTTTACGTCTATACCACCACAGTGCCCAATCTGCTTTTAGGTCCAAACAAATTTTACGCCTTACATCCTATCGTTACACCGGGCACTATTAGCTACGTCAACGGCAAGTGGAGAGAAAAAGGTCGCGGTATCTTAATGCGCATTATCGGTCAGGAAAATTTAGGCAACCCGGAAAGAGAACTGGCAGTTCAGATTCAAGGATTGCAAGATAAACTCAACGAAAACGGCCTGGTATACTCAGAACAACCCCCGATTGTGCCCTTGTTGGTACTCCTCACAGATAAAACCGTCATCGGCGAGATGGAAGATGCGCCTATTCAGCACGTGAAAATCAATGAACTTAAACGCACTATTCGTCGTTTCGATCGCGAAGACCCCGAAGGGGGGGTTATCCCAGAAGAAAAAAATGGAACAGATTAAATCCATTTTGGGCTAATTTTCACTAACTCTATCGCCATTTACCTTAACAGATTCAAAAAAAACGTTCTCCGCGGAGAACGTTTTTGTATTTTCACAACTATGTTTTAATTCAATCCCACGTACTTGCGCAGCGTAGCGACTTCTTTATCTGTCAAGTATCGCCACTCCCTTGGTTTAAGATTGCCCAGCTTTAATGTACCAATGCGCACGCGTTTAATCTTTCGCACGGGCAAGCCTATCCGCAAACCGGTCAGTCTGATTTGGCGTTTTTTTTACCTTCTTTTAGCGTAATGCGCAACCAGGCACCATTATGCACCTTGTTAATAAACTCCACGCCGGCAGGCCTGGTGCGATAGCCATCCTCCAAAACAACTCCCCGACGCCAAATGCTCAACTGCTCTTCATCCGGCATGTGATTGACCAAACTTCATACTCTTTTCATGTTCATAACGGGGATGAGTCAAGCGGTTGGCCAACTCGCCATCATTCGTCATCAAAACCAAGCCTTCGCTGTCAAAGTCCAAACGCCCAACGGGGAAAAGTTGCTCGGGCACATCAATTAAATCCAGAACGGTCGGACGTGGGAAGTTCTCATCGTAATCCGAAAGGTAGCCACGGGGTTTGTATATGGCAATGTAAACCTTTTTTTTGTAAACCCCCCCGTAAAAGCTTTCCGTCAACCATAATGGCATCTTTTTCGGCATCAGCCTTATCGCCCAGTTTGGCCAGTTTGCCATTAACGCGCACTTTTCCAGCATCAATAAGAAGCTCACACGCGCGACGCGACCCATAGCCCGCGGCTGCAAGTATTTTTTTGTAATCGTTCTTCTGTCATTAGTCCTTTAAAATCTCTGCTACTTCTTCGCTCTCGGCTTTGCCTTGCAAAAGTTCATCCAAATTAAGTTCGGGTAGTTGCTCTAAGCTTTCCAAACCAAAATGTTGCAGGAATTCCGGTGTCACACCATATAAAATCGGTCTTCCGGCGGCTTCTGAACGCCCTAATTCCTCAATCAAGCCTCTGGAAAGCAAGGTGCGCACGACACCATCGCTGTTTACACCACGAATACTGTCAATCTCCGGACGCGTTGTGGGTTGTTTATAAGCGATAATCGCCAATGCCTCTAGTGCCGCCTGGCTCAAGCGTGTGGTGACTTCCAAACCTAAAAAGCTTTCAATCGCCGGGGGGGCATACTCCGCCGCGGTCACCAGCTGATACTGATTTTTCACCATTTGCAGGCGGATGCCATGGTTTTCTTTCAATTGCGTTTTTAGCGTTCCAAGCAGTTGAGCGCATTCCTTCTTAGAAATATCCATCGCTTGCGCCAAAGCATCCACGCTGGCCAGGCCAGGCGAACTAAACAATAAAGCTTCAAGCAACTTTAATTTTTCACTGTCTGTCATATTTTCTCAGCTCTTTGCCCGTGCTATAATGCTTGTGTTCACGGGTGCTGTGATTATACTCCATGGCATCTCAAACATGAAAGAATATTAAACAATGCGCGGAAAGGTGCTAAACGAATGGCAACATTAAGGGTAATATCTGGCAGTGCCAAAGGAAAAAGGCTCAAAACGGTGCCTGGCGATTCCACGCGTCCCATTACCGACCAGGTAAAAGAAGCGCTCTTTAACATTCTGGCCGATGAAGTGCTTGATATTGACATACTCGATCTTTTCGGTGGCACGGGCGCGGTTGGCATTGAAGCCCTTAGCCGAGGCGCGAACTCGGTCCTTTTCTGGATACCAGCCATCAAGCCATCAAGGTCATCAAAGATAATCTTCAAACCACAAAATTTAGCCAACAAGCCACCGTCATACGTGGCGACGCCTTTGCCTACATTCAAAATCCCAGTCGGCTTGGCTATGACCTCATCTATGTCGCGCCACCCCCCCAATATAAAGACATGTGGGAAAAGGCGATGCGCCTGTTAGACGAAAACCCAGACCTTTTGCACGACGACGGGCAGATTATCGTGCAAATCAATCCCATTGAATGGTCGGAACAAAATTACGAAAACTTCATTGAGTTTGACCGCCGAAAATATGGCGATACGGAATTGATTTTCTTTGAAAAACCTTATGATGATTTAGATGATGAAGACTTGAGTGATGACGCTGTGTCTGAATCAAACGAAAACGACATCCTCAACTGACCCGTTTCATCATAAGAATATAGTCCCCCCCAAAATGGTTCAACGCTAGGCTCCTGGCGCGTAATCATCGGTATTAGCGTATAAAGGTCTTCCACCAAATCCAATTGCATCGCCTGTTCTGGCGTAAACCATGCCAAATGTCCTTCGGCTGATTCGCGTTGCTGACCGCTCAAGGCTTTGGCTTTGAACACAAAAGATTATTCCAGGTTTTGTGCCCGTATCCACAACAACCTGTCCGCAATACTGCATGATTTGGGCTGTTAAGCCCGTTTCTTCCAGGAGTTCGCGATGGGTGGCCTGCAAAACCGACTCACCCTGTTCCACATGCCCGCCTATGCCATTCCAAATGTTTGGCCAGATTTTCTTATTCGGCGCGCCTTGCAAAAGCAAAACCTGACCTGAATCAGCGACAGCAAACACCAACACCCTGGGGATCAGCGTGTAGCGTTTGCTGTCGGCACCTTGTTTTCAACGCCCATTTTAGTGCAGGAACATGGGCAATCCAAGAATGTTCTTAATTTTCGGTCGATAGTTCGCAGCGTCATAATACAAATCAACGTCCACGTGCCGCTTACCACTGGTGACCGTTTCAAGCGGGACTTCGCTGTAGTTTCCATTCATAATGGATACCATGTTGCCAAAGTCTTTTCGTTTGGTCATCTGCATCGCCAGCGCGCCATAGTTCATTGCCACCATGCGGTCAAGCATGTCCGCTGGGCCACTGCGCAAGAGATAGCCCAGTTTCTGGTACATGGTGTTATTGCCTGTCAAAATTTTAATCTGTTCTGAAAGCAAATCGCCAATACCACCCAGTTTTTTTTGTGGCCATAGGCATCTTCTTCGCCGGATTCAACAATCAAACCACTGTCGGTTACCGCGCCTTCAGAGATAACACAAATGGAATAGTGGGATGGGCTGTCCCGTTTGTCCTTTGCCAGCATTTCGCTCAGTTCAACGAAGTTAAAAGGCACTTCGCAGATAACCGTTCGGTCAACATAGCTCAAATAGCCGGTGATCAAACTTGTTTCACCCGAGTTGCGGCCAAAAGCTCCACCACACCGATGCGTTCATGTGAACCAACCGACGTGCGGAAATTCGTAATCAGCGAAACCGCCTGGGTAACCGCGGTCGAAAAACCGATACAGTAATCCGTGCCTAAAACGTCGTTGTCCATCGTCTTGGGTATACCTACCAGGGGGGGAAAACCTGTTTTATGCAGTTGCACAGAATAGCTTAGTGTGTCGTCCCCCACCAATCGTAATCAAAGATTCAATGCCAAGATGGTCCAGAACCTCAAGGATGTGGTCTGTATAATCCATCGCGCCATTTTCTTCGTTTGATAATTTTCCTTTTGATGAGTTCTTGAGAAACTCAGGCACATCCTTTGGACGAACGTGTGAAGGGTTTGTGCGTGAAGTGTGCAGGAAAGTGCCACCGGTGCGGTCAACGCGCCTGACAGCAAGCGGTGTCAGTGGTCGGATATATAAATCGTGCGTTTCCTGGTTGCCGATTTCATAATTTAAAAGTCCGCCCCCCCAACCACGACGGATGCCGATAACTTCATAGTCGTCCTCGACAGCGTTCAAAACCACCGATTTGATGGCAATATTCAAACCAGGCACATCGCCCCCCCGCCTGTTAGAATACCTATTCGTTTTTTTAGCCATAATAACCTCCATTAATCGATTCAATAAGCGCGCTTGAACTTTTTAGCGCCCACCATCTAAAGTATTGCAAGCCAAGAAAACTAATCATCGGCAAAAGCAGAATAATTAAATCCGCGCCACCAGATACAAAAGTCTCTTGTGCTGTTCCCTTAATCCAATAGATGATGCCAATGCTCAGAAAGCTCAGCCAAGTTACTATTCTACCACCCACTCGCCATTTTCGTTCAAATATTTATAAATTGCGAAAAGTGGAATAAATAACAAGATTTGATAACTGACTGGCTTCAGTGGGTTCAGGAAATAGAGTAGAACCAGGGTCAAACTCAACTTCCACTGCAAGCCACGTTGTTCGCGCGACGGCAAACCATACCACTCAACAAAAAGATAGATAACCGTGGCGATGTTCAAACCAATCGCCAGTTGACGCATTGCCCCTGGAAACAACTCACTGATACGCATAATAGGCGAGTCTAGCCAGGTGAACTTTGGATAGACCAAAACATAAGCCGTAAACCACTCTGCCAGCCAGTTTGGGAAAAGAATTAAGCCAATAAGTATTAAAAAGCCAATCCCTACAAAAAGATGGTAGTCAAAGAATTATCACGCCGGGCACCCAGCCAAATCATAAAGAAAATGGCAATAAAAAGACTAATAGGTACCATCGCAAAGGCTAAAAAGAATAAAACACCCGCCATACGCCCTTGTTTGTTCATTGCCAGCCAAATCGCCCAAATGATGAAAAAGAAGTAAAGCGGTAAAACGCTGGCAGAAAGAATCATTTTCAGGTTTGGATAAAAGAAAAGCAAGCCAATACTTATCAAAATTGTTTCCGGAATGCTCAATTTCAAAGCGACAATCTTCATTGCCAGCCAGGCACTAAGCACAATCGCAACTTCGATAATCGTCATCCAAATGGCTTTCGCGATTGAATAGGGCAAAAACTAAGCGGGATATAAAAAAAGCACGTAAGGGACCGGGTCCAAAAAAAGCCCCCCCTGGTCCAAATTGCCCGCCAACGCGTTTTCATCTCCTGCAAGTTCAAGCGCTAAGGCATGGCTTTCTTCACTGTAAGGCGAAACGCCCGTTTTCATCCAGTTCTTGGCCGCAGAGTAACGGGTTATGAAACCTTCTTCGAAACCATAGCGTTCTGATAACTCAAGGTTAAGAAAAGTCGCGCCAACCAGCACGATTAGAATAACAATGGGCATCCAAATATTTGCCGTCTTTTTCAAAAACACGTATGAACCTCTCTTATCAAAACGATTCTATCAGCAAGGTTTAAGGTGGTCAAACAAAACCCCCGCGCTTACCAACAAACCGTACCAACTCACCATCATATCTACGCGCAGATAAAATGATTATCAGCTGATTTCCACTAAAAACTTGAGTTTCATCTGAAAATATTGTACTCTATGATGGTGTGAATAATTTTGACAGAAAAGGTAGCATTTTGAATGGCAAGAATTACAAAAACATCTGGCATTAATGAAGATCCCGTTACAAGAACAGCTAGTCGTTTGATTGAATTAGGACGTAAAAAAGGACAAGTTACGTACGACCAAATCATGAACTATTTACAGGAAGCTGAAATAGAACCTGATCAGTTTGATGAAATTGTACTCAGTTTGCAAAACGCTGGCATCACTTACGTTGAAGACAGTCATCCCGAAGATGACCCAAGCGACACGGAACTTTCTGATACCGAAGAATTTGGCGAAGAACCTAATGACCAGGAACTGGCCGATATCGCTTCCGAAGGGGGGGATGACCTTGCCAACATTGATACTGACGACACTATCGGGCTATATCTCAAAGAAGTTAGCCGTGTCGATTTGCTCAACAGTATCGAAGAAGAAGTTGCCCTTGCCAAACGTATCGAAAAAGGTCGCGAAGCCCGCGAAGAATTAGCCAAAGGCACGCATAGCATGAAAAAAACTTCTGCAGCTTCAAGCCGATATTGAAGACGGCGACCAAGCTGTGGACCATCTCATCACCGCCAACTCGCGCCTGGTGATCAGCGTAGCCAAAAAGTACATGGGACGTGGCGTGCCATTCCTGGATCTCATTCAGGAAGGCAATATCGGCCTCATTCGCGCCACCAAAAATTTGAATACCAGCGCGGACACAAATTCAGCACCTATGCCACCTGGTGGATTCGCCAGGCTGTTACCCGCGCGATTGCTGATCAGGGCCGCACCATTCGCGTTCCGGTGCACATGGGCGATCAAATCAATAAACTCTTGCGCGTTCAGCACCAGCTCACCCAGAAACTCGGGCGCGATCCATCCGTTGAAGAACTCGCTGAAGAACTTGAAGTGACACCCAAAAAAAGTTGAAAACATGATTCAGGTTTCGCGCCGGCCACTCTCGCTGGAAACACCCACCGATGACGAAGATGATTCCGTGCTTGGTGACTTCATTGAAGACGACGAAGCCCCCCCGCCACCCGATGAGTTGGCGACCCTAAACCTGCTTAAAGAACACCTGGAAGAAGTGCTGGCAGACCTGCCACCCCCCCGCGAAGTGCGTATTTTGCAACTGCGCTACGGACTGCTGGACGGACAAGCCTACACGCTTGAAGAAGTTGGCCGCAAAATGGGTGTTACCCGCGAACGTGTACGCCAAATTGAAGCCCAGGCTCTCACCCGCTTGCGCCACCCCCCCAGCGTGCGTCGTAAACTGCGGGACTATCTGGGAGATTAAGCATGCTCAAGGACACGCAACCGCTTAATACATCAAAAGAAACCGGGCTTGAAAACACTCAGCCAGTTGGTATTGCCAGGGAAGCACTGCAAGCCAACCAGGAAACTCAGGAACTGCTTGTGCAGCATGAATCCATGCCCTTGCCCGAGTGGATTCTAAACTGGGCGCAACGTGACGAAAACCCTTGCCAGACAGCCCAGCATTTGAGTTAGACTACGCGCAGGAGCCCCCCCTTTGTAGCACCACCCCCCCGCCTGAAGAAAGTGCTGGGATCTGCTCTCCAGCCAGCCTCCCGCCGAGCAGATTCTGCCAACGCGTCTTGATGAAAGCGGTTTGGAACTGGCCTATGAATTGCCCATTGACCCAGACCCCCCCATTCAGTCCCTGGAAACGCTCATCCTTGACGGTAAGCTGGATGAGGCTAAAAACTTCGTTGCCCAACACAAAGATGATGCGGACTTTCGCAAATCTGCTGGCATCGCCCTTAGAAAACATCTCAGCATTGACGAAGCAAGCACCCCACTTTGGGAAGCTTATGAAATGCTGGGAAACGACTAGAAAGGAATAATCTTTTGGAACAATCACTCGTACTCATCAAACCCGATGGTGTTCAACGTGGACTCATCGGCAAAATCATCACCCGCTTTGAAGACCGTGGCTTACGCTTAATCGGTGCCAAATTTTTACTGGTCAGTGATGACCTGGCAAAAAGCACTACGCTGTTCACGAAGGCAAACACTTTATGACAGCCTCATCGACTTCATCACTTCCGCGCCCGTGATGGCTATGGTATGGGAAGGCCCCCCCGACGCCATCTCTGCTATCCGCCAAACTGTCGGCAAAACACGCGGCACCGAAGCCGATCCCGGCACCATTCGCCATGATTATGGCATTCAAGCCCGTTTTAACCTGGTACACGCTTCCGATTCTGTTGAAAATGGTCAGGCTGAAATCGCGCTTTGGTTTAAACCGGAAGAACTCGTGCGCTGGAAACGCGTTACCGAAGACTGGATGTTCGAATGAGCTACTACAAAGACATGCACGTCGTCTACAAAACCCAAAACCGCCTGATGAGCGAATCCATTGCCGCTTTCCTTGAAGCACAAGGTATTAAAACCATTGTTGACCAGGATGCAGCCGGTTCAATTTATGGCTTTACCGTGGGCAAAATAGGCGAAGTTTACATCCTTGTTCATGAATCCCAAGTTGAAGAAGCCCGCGAACTGCTCAAAGCCATGGAAGCTGGTGAATTTGAAGGAGTAGAACTCTTAGACCCTGAAAACACTGAAGAGATTGAATAAAATTTAACTTAGTCTCTGTCATGGAACAATCAAAATCAAATGAGATAAAACTTCTGCTCATTTACAGCGGGTTTTTCTCTTGTGGTTAATAATTGAATTTTTCTTCGGACATGCTATCTTAGCAAGAATAGTCTTTTCTGTTACATTCGTTCTTATCCTTTTAGCAGAAAAGCAATGGCATATCTTAAAGAAGTTTCTTAGCGTTAAAGCATCTTATCACATCTATCTCATCCCGGTTGGCTTGGAATATGCCATCACGCTAATTTATCGAGCTTTTTTTAAATCCTGCAAACTTGCTAACATTTCAAACAACAACCGAACCAGCAAATCAACTCAAAAATATGCTACGCCATGCAATAAAAACCTTTTTTTTCAGTACTCAATGAAGAAATTATTTTTCGTTTTGTCCTCCTAATCCTTTTCCTGATAATCCTTCGTATGCTGAAAGTTCAAGATATAAAATTAAAACACCTTATTAGTTTTCTCTTTATCTCTGCACTCATTTTTTTCACTGGGTCATACCACCACATATATCGGTCAAGCGACTCTTTTACCACAAACAAACCAGAATTTATCTTTTTTTCTTATTTCAGCTTTGGTCTCAGCCGTCGCTTTCGGCCTTTACTTCAATGCCGTGTTTCTAAAAACACATAGCTTGGCAATCGTGACCACGATCCATTTCCTTGTCAATGTTTGTAGATGGTTGTTCTCAATCCTTCCGCTTGGGAACATGAACGCATTTTTAATAAGCTTGAATATCTTCAGCCTGATTTATTTCTTTTCCGCACTCATCATCATGAGAAAAGGATTCGATCTAGAAAAGCTGGGGGGGAAAATTTTTACGAGTATCTGATATCCACCCAAAAGCAAACCCTAATTTTTTTCCAAACCCATAGCAAGCTGATTTGACAAGCCCCCCCGCGCGATGGTTGATAATTTTATATGAAAGCAAAACGGTTTTTATTTAGTTTATCCATTATGCTCTGTCTATCGCTCATTTTTGGTGCGTGCAACTTACCCTTGTCCCACCAGACCGCGCCACCCACCCCCCCAACCAGCGCGATGCTGCCCACACCAACGCCAACCGAAAGCCTTCCCGTCATCATTGAAGACATACCCGATGCCGAAGCTCACTTCGCCCAAGCCGATCTGGCGCTTGCCTTTGGCGACTTCGCCGAAGCGCTCAAACTCTACAGCAGTTCGCCCCCCCAGCCAACACCGAAGATTACAAAGCCGCCGCGCTCTATGGCCAGGCCCTGACCCACTACAAATCCGGCGACTTGGAGCAGGCCCGAAGCAACCTGGATAAGCTCATGGAAAGTTTCCCACACACCTTACCCGGCATTCGTGGCAACTTCCTTTTAGGCATGATTTCCGACGCGGAAGACCAGCCAGAAGACGCTGTTCATTTCTACACCAGCTACATCAACGCCCAGCCCGATATCCTGACCGCCGAAACCTGGACACGCATCGGCGACAGCTACACCGCGCTCAAACAGTACCCGGAAGCGCTTTCGGCGTATCTCACAGCCTGGCAAGCCCCCAGCCTCAGCGACAAGAACAGTATCGGCATGAAGGTCGCCAACGCTTACCAACTCACTGGTGAAACATCCAAAGCTTTGGAAACCTATCAGCAAATTTACGAAAACTCATCCAGCATCTACACGAAGTCGGCTGCTAATTTACTGGCTGGGCGCATAGAAATCGCCCGGGGGGGAAACACCGCTGAAGGCTATGCTTACTTTCAGGATTCGGTCAACCGCTTCCCGGAAACTTACGATGCCTTTAGCGCTCTTGTGACCCTTATTGACGCTGGCCAGGAAGTGAACGAACTGCAACGCGGCATCATCAACTACAACATCAACCAGCACAATCTCGCCATTGAAGCCTTTGACCGCTATCTGGAAGGTGATGGCCTGGAAAAAGACATCGCCCTTTACTACAAAGCGCTTGCCACCCGCGCTTATGGGTTGACTCAAGCCAGTTTCGCCTCAGAACAAAGGCTCGCCGCAAACCGCACTGGTGGCACCGAATGGGACAAAGAAGCCATTGCCCTTTGGGCCACAATCGTCAAGGACTACCCACAAAGCATCTACCATTTCAAATCAATTGAAAGCATCATCTATACCCAAAACGCATACATGGGGCAAATCCGTCTCGCCACTGAAACCGCCCTCAGCTATGCCAGAATGCCCAACGGCGAGCTACGCGCCTGCCTTGCTCTATTCCGCTGGTAACTACTATCTGCTCGACAATCAAGCCCAAAAAGCTGCTGACACCTGGACCGGTATCGGCATCGCCTACCCTTACGCGCCAGAAGCCTTTAATGGTTTATTCTTTGGTGGCGCGCTTTATTATCAGCTGGAAGACTACGAAAATGCCCTTGAAAGCTTCAATCGCGCTCTGCTCATCACCGACGCCCCCCCGCTCGAAGTTGCCGGCGCGCATCTTTGGCTGGGCAAAACAAAATGGCGCTGGGACATGCCGATGAAGCCCGTCTCAGCTGGCAAAGTGCCATGGATGCCGACCCCCCCTACGGTTATTACGGCATCCGTGCCAGCGAACTGCTGGATGGCAAAGAACCATTCACAGAAGATGGCAACTACAAACTCAAAATTGACCTGGATAATGAACGCGTTTTGGCAGCCGACTGGCTCAAGTATGCCTTTAGCTTGCCTGCTGATATCAACACGGACTACAGTTCCGCGCTGGAAAGTGACGCGCGCTATATGCGTGGCATGGAATACAACCGTTTGGGTCTTTTCGACAAAGCCAACAACGAGTTTGAGTCCCTGCGCCTGGAAAACACCGAAGATCCCCCCCTGAACACTTTCCGTCTATTGAAACTCTTTTTGGATAACTATTATTACAAATCCGCCATCGAATGCGCCCGCACGATTCGCCAGCTGGCTGGCTATGGCGACACACCCGTGGCGCGCATTCTGCCTCCCTATTTTGCCTATGTGGAATACGGCGCTTATTACCTGCCCTGGATTGAAGCCAAAGCTGAAAATACAAGCTCTCACCGTTCGTTTTGCTGAGTGTTATTCATCAGGAAAGCCGTTTTGGCACCCAGGCTATGAGTACCGCCGGCGCGCGGGGGGGTTTGATGCAGCTCATGCCCGCCACTGCTGAACAAATCGCCTCGGAAACCGGTTTTTGACGGATTTTAGCCCCCCTCAGACCTCGATGTGCCCTATTACAACCTGGAGCTGGGCGCGAACTATTTAGCCCGTCAATTATACGTTTTCGATGGTAACTCTTACCACGGTTTGGCAGCCTACAACGCCGGCCCGGGCAGTGTGATGCGCTGGCAGGAAATGAGCAAAAACGCCGACTACGACCTCTTTTTAAGCACCATTCGCTTCCTGGAAACTCGTATCTACGTCCGCCGCATCGTCGAAATTCACAATCTCTATCGTTTGATTTATAGTAATTAACCAACTCATCAGAATAAGAAACAAACATTAAATGTAAAACAAAAAAAGGCGAGTTGTTTCTAACTCGCCTTTTTGTTTTACTTAAGCGTTTTTAGCCAGATTAGCCGTGTTTCAACTGCGCGTGGGCGGCAGCCAGGCGGGCCAAGGGCACACGGAAGGGTGAACAGCTGACGTAGTTGTTGCCAATCAGATGACACCATTCGATTGATGCTGGGTCACCACCATGCTCGCCACAGATACCCACGGTCAGGTCAGGTCGCACAGAGCGTCCCTTTTCAACAGCCAGCTTCATCAGCGCGCCAACGCCCTTGCGATCCAGGGTCTGGAAGGGGGGGTTCTTGGGCAGAATACCTTTTTCAACATATTCAGCCAGGAAGGTGCGCTCGGCGTCATCGCGGCTGTAACCAAAGGACATTTGGGTCAGGTCGTTGGTACCGAATGAGAAGAATTCAGCGTATTTCGCGATTTCTTCTGCGGTAATACAAGCGCGGGGGGGATTTCAATCATCGTACCAAACTGATAATCAACCTGAACACCCTTTTCTGCCATCACGTCTTTTGCGATTTGGACCAGGGTCGGCTGGACCTGTTCCAACTCGGTGACGATACCGGTCAGGGGGGGATCATGATTTCAGGATGGGGGGGTCAATGCCGTTCAGTTTGGCATCGCAAGCAGCTTCAAAGATAGCGCGAACCTGCATCTTCATGATGTCGGGGGGGTAAACGATACCCAGGCGGATACCGCGCAGACCCATCATGGGGGGGTTGCTTTCGTGCAGGCCTTGCACCACAGCCAGGAGGTTTTCTTTCTCGGCCAGGCCTTCGGTTTCGCCCTTGGCGCGCATCGTGGCAACTTCAACCAAAAGTTCTTCCATTGAAGGCAGGAACTCATGCAGGGGTGGGTCAATCAGGCGGATGATAACGGGCAGCCCGTCCATCGCTTCAAAGAGACCGTAAAAGTCACCGCGTTGCTGGGGCAAGATGATTTCGAGTGCCTTGAAGTAAGCTTGCGCGGCTGGTGTAGCACGCATCTTGGCAGTTTCTTGTTCAATTTCAGCCTTGAGTTCAGCCATTTCCTCTTCATTCAAAGTGCGACCTTCAAGTTTGCCAGTGTCATAGGCATGCTGTAAAACTTCAATGCTGTTCAGCATACGCTGGGTTTCTTCAGCGTTCATAATCATCATTTGCACGTCGGGCAGGCGCTCAACGTCAAAGAACATATGCTCGGTGCGGCAAAGGCCGATACCCTTAGCGCCGTATTCGCGGGCGCGGGTAGCGTCAGCGGGATAGTCCGCGTTAGCCCAAACCTGCAAGCGGGAGATTTCATCAGCCCAGCTCAAAAGTTGCATCAGTTCTTTTGTTCAGTGATATCAACCTGGCTCAATTCCAGTTGACCCACGTAAACTTCACCGGTTGTACCGTCAACAGAAATCCATTCGCCTTCTTTGACAGTCTTGCCATTCGCGACCATTTGCAGTTTTCCGCGTCGATGGCAATCGCTGACGCGCCAACCACACATGGCACACCAAACTGGCGGGCGACCACTGCGGCGTGAGATGTCGCGCCACCTTCGGAGGTCAAAATACCCTTGGCGGAAAGCATACCATGCACATCATCGGGTTTGGTGAAAGGACGTACCATGATAACATCCTGACCTTCGTCCTGATGTTTTCTTTGCACTGTGTCGGGGGGGTCAAAATAGATGCGACCAACCGCGGCACCAGGCGACGCGTTCACACCCTTAGCGAAGTAACGACCGTCTTTGTGGGCCTGTTCAATCGCTTCGTGTGAGAACTGGGGGGGATGCAGCAAGTTGTCAACCTGTTCGGGAGTAACACGCTTGACAGCTTCAACTTTGTCAATCAGGCCTTCCTTGACCATATCCACTGCAATCTTCACAGCTGCTTTGCGGTGCGTTTGCCGTTGCGGGTCTGTAACATCCACAATTTACCATCTTCAACGGTAAATTCAACATCTTGCATTTCTTTGTAATGGTGCTCAAGGCGTTCGGTAATATCAAAGAATTGCTGATAAACCTCAGGCCAGATTTGTGCCATTTCAGCGATGGGGTCAGCATTGCGGATACCTGCCACAACGTCTTCACCTTGGGCATTCACCAGGAACTCGCCGTACATTTCGTTTTCGCCGTTTTGCGGGTTGCGGGTAAAAGCAACACCGGTACCCGAGTTATTGCCCGAGTTACCGAAGACCATCAACTGCACGTTCACTGCGGTGCCCAGGTCATCCGGAATATTCTCACGTCGGCGATAGTCAATCGCGCGACGGGAATCCCAGGAGTCAAACACAGCCTTTACGGCATATTCCAACTGTTTGTAGGGATCCATCGGGAAATCAAAGCCCTTGTGCTCTTTTACAACAGCCAGGTAAGTCTTGATAATTTCAGCCCAGTCATCAGCGGTCATCTCGATATCGAGTTTGTAGCCTTTTTCGGCTTTGTAAGCTTCCAGGGGTTCTTCGAAATACTCGTCGTCGATTCCCAAAACCACCGTGCCCAACATGTGCACCAAGCGGCGATAGGAGTCGTCCACAAAACCGGGATTGCCTGTGATTTTAATCATGCCTTCGGCAGTTTCTTCGTTCAAACCAAGGTTCAAAACGGTGTCCATCATGCCGGGCATCGAGAATTTCGAACCTGAACGAACGGATACCAACATCGGATTAACGGGATCACCAAATTTCTTTCCGGTTTCTTCTTCCAGTGCCTTGACGGCAGCCAAGACCTGATCCCACATACCTTCTGGGAATTCACGGGTTTTCTGAAAAGCGTTACAAGCCTCAGTTGTGATTGTAAAGCCAGGGGGTACCGGAACACCGGCGCGGATCATATCACCCAGGTTGGCACCCTTGCCACCTAATAAACCGCGCACACCATCCCAGGTGCCAGCGTAAGCTTCGGCTTGGTCAACCTCGCTGAATAAATAAACCCATTTTTTTATCTGTCATTGTTCCTCCATAAAGTTTTATCGAAACGCGCGAACGTTTCAGTTGTTTTCGCAACTATGAATGATACCACGTATAGCCCTTGTTTACCTGCAAAGTTTCTACTTAAATGCTTGAATTAACTTAGATTCTTATACTATATTTACACACTCAAAACGGGAACCCCCCCGCATTTTATTGAAATATGAAATATCTTATTAAGACTTGGCGTGTTTTAATCCTGCCAGGGCTCGCCATAACGGTCCTTAAAAACCTTGTTAGCGTCATATTGCGTACGTGCTTCTTTCTCTTCAGCTGGGTGTCCAATGTAAATAACATTAAGCACTTTGACGTTCGCCGGCAAGTCCAAGAGTTTCTCCATGCGTTTTTCGATGAGTGGCACCGGATGCACCCCCCCACACCACACCGTACCCAGCCCCCCCAGAGCTACCGCGGCTAGCAAAATGTTCTGCGTTGCCGCTGAGCAGTCTTGCGTCCAAAACCGTTCGGTGATCGGTCGTTTGAAAATCGTGAGATCCGCGCAAACTAAAATGGCCAGCGGCGCATTGATTTTCCCTGCGGGCATTTCCTTGCGAATTGCAGCCAGTCGAACAGGGTCACGTGTGACCACGAAACGCCAGGGCTGGGCGTTCGTCGCGCTGGGTGCGGCCATAGCCGCTTTCAAAAGGATGTCAATGTGCTCATGCTGACAGCTTCGTCCGTAAATTTCCGGATGCTTCTGCGGGCATAAATAGCATCTATAATCGCTTCATTCTTCATCATTTCACCTCTTATTGTTTTGTACCAGTTCCTTGTCGATAAACGCTTTCGCCTGGTCGATTGTTTCGATAAGTCCCAAAAACTGGGCTTCTTCGAGTTTTTCCAGCAAGTCGCCGATGATTGGTCCTGGTGCCAAGCCAGCGTAATGCATAATCTCGTTGCCATCCATCAGCAAGTTTGGTTTCAATATCTCCCCCCCACCACGCTGAAACCAGACTGAAAGCAAATTCAAACTGTTTTCCTGGCAAATATTTAATGCCTTTGATGCGTGTTCTAATTCAGTATCAGCTAAAACCAAGCCAAGTAACGCGTAAGCTGGTGATGCAATTTTGAGTTCTTTAAGCAGCCTATAGACTTCCATATCAATTAAATGACGTTCACAGGAAACTGAAAAAAAACACCGGACAAAAATGCTTTCTCAATCCTGCTCAAAAAAATCACTTTCCGGCTTGCTTAACTTGAAAGAATTTGCTACAAGCTGGATAGGACTTTCCGACGCATTTTCACGCTCTAAATCCAGCAAAAGTGCCACTAAAACCAAGTGATTGCGGACTGTCCTGCCAGGCGTGATTTGCATATCAAGATACGCGTTTAGCTGCTCTTGCCAGCCCGCGATATGTGCTTGCCTTTGCTTTTCAGACGCGGAAGTACTAACTAACCCTTGCTCACTTTCCAGGTCTTGGTACAACTGTTCCAGACACTTAAGCCGGAACAATCGCTTTTCAACTTTTTGATTTGAAACGCTTACCCCCATCCTGAGAATAACAAGGCAGGCAAGAAAAAATTTCACTCAGTATCCCCCAGTTCCCACATCTGCCTTAGTGAGGCTTCGTAATCCTTTTCATCAAGGATTTTAAAGAATTCATCACGTATGCGCTCACCTGAAACACGCCTCAATTCTGTTGTGGCTACGCGCAGATGCTCTAAAGTTTTAAAGGATATCCCCAGATTAAACGCCTGCGCCATGCGCACTGCACGCATCACACGCAAAGGGTCATTCATAAAAGCATCAGGTGATGCCTCCCGCAATACCCCCTTGTTTGAGGTCGGCTTCACCACCCAATGGGTCAATCAAATCATCCAGATTATCGATATCCAACGCCATGGCATTTATCGTGAAATCACGCGCCCGCAAATCCACTTGTAAGTCATCACCTACAAATTCAGCGATATCAATATGCCGCTCGAAGGGTGTGCCCCCCCATCTAAATCACACGATTAAAACCGCGTTCATCATCCAGCGCAAAGCTCGCACCGGCCAGTTTTTTTTGCGTAATGCTTTAGCCAGTTCCCGCGAACCTTGCGCGGTTACAAAATCAAAATCATGGACCGGCTTGCCCAACAACAAATCCCGAACAGCCCCCCCACCCACCAAATAAAGCTTTTGTCCATCAGCTTTGATTTCGCGCAGGGCTTGCAAAACGCACTCAAATTCAGGACTAACTGGGTACTTCATACTTATCGAGATCCACCGTGCCTATGAAGGGTAAATTGCGATAATACTCGTCGATATCCAGACCGTAACCGAAAACAAACTCATTTTCAATCTTAAAACCAGTGTAGCGGATATCCACATCCACCTCACGCCGTTCGTATTTATCCAAGAGCGCGCAAATGGTGATTGAAGCGGGATTACGGGTTTGCAGCAGGTCCATCACTGAATTCAGCGTATGGCCACTGTCGATAATATCTTCAACAATCAAAACATGTCTGCCCTTAATCGGCGTGCGCAGGTCAAGCGTAATGCGCACATCGCCATCACTTTGGCGCATGCCCTGCTCATACGATGCCACAGCCATAAATTCCACTGCCAAAGGCAAATCAATATGGCGAATCAGGTCAGCGGTAATCATCACCCCCCCACCCCCCCGCAAAATACTGATGACCAACAGGTCCTTGCCAGCAAAATCACGGGTAATTTCTGCGCCCATTTCTTTGATGCGCGCCTGGAGTTCTTCTTCAGAAATCAACTCTTTTTTTAATGAAATCCTGCCACTTTTGTACAGCCATTATTACTCTCCTTTTCCAGGCACTTCATGACAATGCCGACAGCGTGCCTCATACATTTCCGCCGCGCCAACAATCACCACAGGGTCATTGTAGTTCGCTGGAGACCCATTCACCAGGCGTTGAGTGCGTGTGGCAGGTTCGCCACAACGCATGCAAATTGCTTCCAGTTTATCCACCTTGTCCGCTTTGACAATCATCTCGGGCATGCAAGCAAAAGGCTCACCGCGAAAATCAGTATCCAGACCGGTCACAATCACCCGCAGGCCCTTGTCAGCCAGTGTTTGCGCGACATCCACAATGCCATCATCAAAAAAATTGCGCCTCGTCAATCCCCCCCACCACATTAACATCATCCTTCAATAAGTCATAAATTTCGCTGGAGTGATTGATGGGAACTGCTTCAAAATCCGCGCCAGAATGCGATGTAACCTTGTTGAAAGCGTAACGATCATCAATAATGGGTTTAAAAACGACCACTTTTTGTTTTGCGATCGTCGCGCGTCGTAATCGCCTGATGAGTTCTTCCGTCTTTCCGCAAAACATAGAACCTGTTATTACTTCAACAATGCCAGAAACCTGTGCCATGTTACCTCCAAGGGTTATGATATCTCTAGTATAAATCTTTCATCGAAAATGGCAAAGTTAAAAACAAAAGGCAGACCTGAACTTTCCAAGTCTGCCTTCAACTTACACTAAAAACTTTTTAGAGTTCGATTTCTTCAGCCGCGGCTGGAATTTCGTAACCGAAGCGACGCAGTTCCTTCTTGAGATCGATCAAGGATTTGCGACCAAAACCGTCAACTTCCAAGAGTGCTTTTTCGCCACCTTCAAGCACCTTCAGCACATCGCCAACCACGTTAAGGTTAGCTTTTTGCAGCGCGGAAACAGCTTTTGCGGTGATTCCCAAATCGGAAAGGGGGGACGATCGGGCGAAGTTTTGGCTTCGCTTTGTGCTTTTTGTTCGGCAACCAAATCCTGGCGGACCTGCAAACGTTTGTAGAAGCGTTCCACCTGGCCTTCGCGGTCAAGAATACGCGCTTGTTGTCCCGTGTAGAAGGGATGACAATTTGAGCAAACTTCGGTTCGGATTTCAGGAACGGTTGAACCGGTTTCCCACTCAGCGCCACAAGACGCACAGGAAACTTTCGCGTTTGAATAATACTTTGGTTGAATATTTTCTTCATGACTTAGCCTCTTACCGGTCCTTCAGGTGTTTCGTAAACATGCACCTTTTTGCGTCCAGTGGGCATGGTTTCGTATTTCACAAAACCGTCCATGGTTGCAAACAAGGTATAGTCACGACCCAAACCAACATTCCATCCAGGATGAACTTTGGTACCGTGTTGTCTTACTAAAATATTGCCACTGAGCACTTTCTCGCCACCAAATTTTTTGATGCCGAGGCGTTGCCCACGACTGTCTCTACCATTGCGGGATGAACCGCCACCTTTTTTTTCTTGGCCATTTCACTACTCCATTACAATTGATTCAACCAGAAGTCTGGTGTATTTTTGTCGATGACCAGCTCTTCGGCGGTATCGAATTTTTGGTTTGTACTTGAAGACAAAAATCTTCTTACCCTTGATCTGGTCCTGCACCTGTGTTTTGATGCTCGCACCTTTGATATAAGGCTTGCCGATGATTGCGTTTTCGTCATCAACGATGAGCAACACTTTATCGAGCACGATTTCATCGCCAACAGGTGAGTTGATCAAATCGACGGTAATCGCTTTGCCTTCTTCGCAGCGATATTGTTTACCGCCGACTTCTACGATTGCATATTTCATATTCTCTCCAATCTTCACTTCGCCATGTTTTGCGCGTGCAACCGCCCATACACGGGAAAGTTGGTCTACGTAACAAACCCCCCCAGCCAACTTGCGCCGGGGGCAACGAAAAATTATTGTAAACGATGACAGCTTTTGAGTCAAGCATTTTGCATTAGTTTTGGTTATCGAGCAGCGATTATGACACCCCCCCTTTAGGAACAAATACATAATCCCCCCCAAAAGATACTGGTAATCAAAACCAGAGATTAATACCCCCCCACAGACAATATAAAACATCTTGTTTTTTTTACTGTAAACATTCACAAACGCATCGTTTTCATGCCTTACTATTCAATTTTACGAGTTTCAATCCCCACATAAAACAAATTTGGGCAATTTCTCACAAAATGCTTGACCGATTTTGAAATATCAAGTATATTATTGCTTCACGCCCCCTATGGTCTAGCGGTTAGGACGCAGCCCTTTCAAGGCTAAAACCCGGGTTCGAGTCCCGGTAGGGGGCATAAAAGCTTAAGGTGTCGGAAATCCGGCACCTTTTTGTTTACATTCTCTCCTTCACAGTAAAAAAATTCATACTTGCCAAATCTAAACATTACTCAGGTAAAATTAAATCATTGAAAGGAAATAACATGTACGGTGCGATTATCGGCGACATCGTCGGCTCACAATTTGAAGGCAGACCTGCTCCAGGCAAAGGTTTTGAGTTTTTCACGCCCCCGTTGTCGCTTTACAGATGACACCCTGATGACCCTGGCCATCGCAGATGCCATCATGCAAAGCTGGCACTTTGTTTCGCAGCTGCCCAGTATGGAAACATCTGAAAACGCGTCACCCCTTGATCACCCCGCGTTTCACGAAATACTGGCCCAATACACCATCAGCTGTATGCAAAAACTGGGACGCGCTTACCCTGACCGCGGTTTTGGCGGAAGTTTTATTCACTGGATTTTCTCCGATGAACCCAAACCATACAACAGTTTTGGCAACGGCGCCGCCATGCGGGTGAGTCCCGTGGCTTATATCGCGCGGAGCGAAACAGAAGTTCTGGCCCTTGCCAAAACGGTTACCGAGGTCACACACAACCATCCCGAAGGCATCAAAGGCGCGCAGGCAACCGCTTTGGCAATTTGGTATGGTCTTGCAGATTATCTGCAAAGTGAACTGCGCCACTCTAAATTGATGGATTTTATCCCGATTTCCAGGATGTTTACTTTATAGATATTGATGATTCTTTCCCGCGCGATACCAGCTGCCAGCGCACGGTGCCTTTCGCTTTGCTCGCCTTCCTGGATAGCGATGGTTTTGAAGGCGCCATTCGCAATGCCATTTCCTTGGGGGGGGCGACACTGACACACTCGCTGCTATCACTGGCTCAATAGCCGAAGCGTACTTCCCAGTACAACCTGAATTCATTCTGTCAGCCTATAAATATCTCGACCAAACGCTCATTGACATCATCACTAACTGGCATGACTTCCTAAAAACCCTACCCAAACGGGCAAACTGAGATAAATCTTGAACATTTCTACCACACCGAGTTAAAAATAAATTAATTAAAAAAAAGCCGGCTGTTGAACCGGCTTGTTTATTTTATTATTGATTTCCTAGACTGCAGCCAGGTGCTTTTCAAGATCAGCGATGATATCATCCGCGTCTTCAAGTCCAACTGAAATGCGAATTAGAGTCTCGCTGATGCCTGCTTCTTCAAGCATTTCCTTGCTATAGCCGGCGTGGGTCATTGAAGCGGGATGCTCAATCAGCGTTTCAGCATCACCAAGACTAACCGCGAGCGTAATCAGTTCAAGTGAATTGACAAACTGCTCGGCTGCTTCCTTGCTGGCTTCCAGTTCAAACGAGATAATCGCGCCAGGGAGTTTCATTTGCTTTTTGGCAACTTCGTAACCTTCAAAGCTCTTTAAGCCAGGATAATAGACCTTGCGCACTTTGGGTTGGGTCTCAAGCCATTCCGCAATTTTCATCGCGTTTTTGCAGTGTTTTTCCATGCGGATATCCAAAGTTTTGAGTCCGCGGTTGATTAAGAAAGCTTCAAACGCGCCCAAAACAGAACCAGTAACCATCTTTAGGCCGATATCACGGCAGCGGTCAATGATTGTTTTATTTGAGGCGATAAAACCACTGATAACATCACCGTGCCCGTTCAGATACTTGGTGCCCGAGTGAACAACCACATCAACGCCCAGCGACAATGGCTGTTGCAGATATGGTGTGGCAAAGGTATTGTCGATGACGACCAAAATGAGGGGGGGATCTTTTTCGCGCACGCGTTTGACCAGTTCAGCAATATCCACAACTTTCAGGTTGGGGGGGTTGGTCGGTGTTTCGAAATAAACCATGCGGGTTTCAGGTTTAATGGCGTCGATGACCATATCCAAATCGGTCGCGTCCACAAAGGTGGTGTTAATTCCATAGCGAGGCAAAGCGTCCTGCATGAGAGTAAAAGTTGCGCCATAAAGAGCCAAATCAGCGACGATATGATCGCCCTGCTCCAAAAGGCTCAACAAAACTGTGCTCACCGCGCCCATGCCGGAGCTAAGGGCCAATCCCGCTTCAGCACCTTCGAGAATGGCAACTTTCTTTGCCACCTGCTCAACGTTGGGATTGCCAATGCGGGAGTAAATAAAGCCTTCTTCTTTTCCAGCAAAGCGTGCCGCGCCCTGAGCGCAATCGTCAAACACGAACGTACTGGTCTGGAAAATGGGTGTGGCCAGGGGGGGATTGATACCGGGGGACACGTACATCGTATCCATGAATTTGGCGGGTTGCAAAACCTTGTTTCTTTGTTTCTTTTGTCATAAAGTCTCCTGAGTGATTACCTTTCATAAACGAACATTCTTTTCAATATTATTCTACTATGTATTTGCGTAAAATGGCGAATTCTTTATTTCTCTTCCCAGTCGCTATATTCAAACAGCTTTTCAAGCATTTCTATACGGTCTTCACCATAGACAATAACCGGCTTCGACCAGTCATAAAAGCGCGTGGTGATTAACTCAACAGATATAAGTCTTCCGTCATAAAACACCAGGCGGTCGATAAAGGCTTTATCAGTATCAGCATAAGTCGTGAGCTGGTCAAAAAAAGAGATTGCCTAAACCGTAGTGAATAAACGCGTCTTCATGAAACTCACAGGCATGCGGTTGATGCCCCCTGACTGCCACTTACAACAACCGCTCCGGCTTCAGCAACACGGCGAAAATCTTCAACCAGGTATGGCTCAGCAGCCCAGTGGTAATACTCGTAATGCTGAAAGGTTACAATGGGCAGATAGCCTTCGGTAATGAGCTTATCAATAGCCACAACCATGTCGTCCATATTGCAATGATAAGCACCCGGGTTTGTATCGCTGGCGCTGGCATAACCAGGCGCTTTGCCATTACAGCCCAGGAAGGCGATTTTGTTTCCATTTACTTCAAATTTTACTGGCGTTCGGGCTTCATCAATATTGCGCCCACCACCAAAATAAGGTAAATTGTGCGCCTGATAAATATCAAGCGTTTGGTGCATTGCTTCCGCGCCATAATCCTGAAAATGATCGCCGGTAAGGTCAATCACATCCGCGCCGATATCCAGCAATAAATCGATATATCTGGGGGGGTTCGAACAAAAGACGAGATTCTCCTGCGTCCATTGTGGTTCCGGACATTGATCATAAAACGGGATTTCGTTGGAGATATGCGTTATATCCGCCTCGCGCAAAAGCTCGCGCACACTTTCGCCAGGGTACAAAACGCCCTTGATTTCCATCTCTTTGGCGGTGGCGCGCACCATCGCGGTTACACCGGTCATCACGACCGTAGTTAGCTTATTCGCGTCACGATTGGTCGCGGGCAAATCTTCAGCCAATCTCGCTTTTAGGGCTTCATACTCCTCAAACAAAACATCAGTAGCGTTTACTTGTTCAAGCCCTATGGAGACTGTTAAGGGATAGGATTGCGGATCAAAATCTTTTCTTACAGGCGATTGTCCATCAATAGCAATGACCTTATAAAATTCTCTCAAGTGTTCAAAATCCAACACCGCCCAGGTGTCCGAAGTGCCATGAAACTTATCGATAAATTTCTCAAAGCACATCACCGTATGAACTTCAACCACCGGATCACCCAGCAGGACTTTCATAGCCTCTAAAGCTTCTTTATTCATGACGAGTGAATTAGCAGGAAAATCGTCAGAGCCTTTCCAAAATGCTTCAAACTGAGCAAAACCAACTTCGTCGGTGAGAGTCTTAAATGGTGCCACCAAGGCAAAAACCCATTCACTCTGACCGCCTTCTTTAAGGTAATTCAGTTTATAGTCAGCTTCCGCTTGATTCTCAGTTAAAGCAAATTCATCTGTTTTAGATAACGCATTTTATTCGATTAGGGAGATTCTCATTTCTCCAGATTTTTGGTGTGTCACCCTCTGGCTCTTGAGTGGGTGTTTCTGTCAATTCCGGACTGGGCATAGCCGTCTCAAGAATCTCCTCGCTTGCTTCCGGTTCTGGACTGGGTGTCACCAACTGCAAGATCTCAGATGGAATAACAGGTTTATCCGGTGGCACAGCAAGAGGCTCACAGGCAACAAATAAAATGCCTGACAGCATGAAAATAATGTTCATAAGAACGATTTTTTGTTTCAATTTATTCACCATGTAATTAATTGTACAACAAAAAAAGCCTGGTGTTTTATACCAGGCTTTTGAATTATTTAGCTAGTGCTTATTCCTTGACAAGGATTACAGGCAGATAGAGATCATAGGGCATTTCGTCTTCAGGCTTTTCGATACAAGTCTGCAGCTTGAAGTCATCCACATACCAGCCTTCCGAGGCACCAGCGTTGCCCGTGCCTAAGCGGAAGCGGAATGCGATTGTTTTACCCGCAAATGGGCCCATATCAATTACAGTACGCGCCCAATCAGAACTGCCGCACCATGCCTGGCGACCAGCAAACGGATTATAAACTCCACCAGAAACAGTTCCATTAAAGGCATTAAGGATGAGTTGTACTCTGGGTACCGCTTTCCAGGTTCTGCCATTGTCTTCGGAATATTCAAGCACACCACCATCATCACAGGCTTGTGTGGCATCAAAATTCCAGCGATGCATAAACAAGACCGCAACCGGATAGGGGGGGCTGGAAGGCACCTCAAAGAATGGTGTATCCAGGCGTTGGTCACTGGTCATTTCAGGAACAGTTGCCTTAACAGAATGTACAGGTGAATAAGCACGCGCTGTACTCAAAGCCCATTCGTGCCCGTTGACTGGTTCAGGATGGATTGTCCAACCATCCATGCCATTTTCAAAGTCAATGAAGTATTCCTGTTGCGCGACAGTTCCTTCAGGACAATCACCAGGTCCCGGGCGAGTGCGGAAGCTAAAAGTCTTTACACTTTGCTCTTCACCACAGACGTTGATGGCAATCACGCGCCAATAGAAGACCTTATCAGTATCCAGGCTGTAGTTAATGCTATGCATTGGGCTGGTAATACCAGTGCGTTGGTGCACGATATCGGTGAAGTTTTTGTCCTTGGCAATCTGCAAGGTATAGCTCTCAACGTTGGCAACTGCTGTCCAGCGGAAGGTTGGACGTTGGGGGCTGTTCTTTCGCGCCATCAGCTGGTTCGGTAAGATTCGGTCCACCGGGAATGGGCGGGAAAACATCCAAAGTCAATTCTGTATCATGTACTAATTCGCCACTTGTGCCGGTAATCTTAACTGTCTGTTGGCCCAGGCTGGCAGTTCCATCGCCAGTAAGTGCTAAAGTGGTGTTTCCTGGTGGGTTGACCGTAGGGGGGGAGTAAATTCAGCGGCAAAACCCGTCATGCCACTGGCAGTCATTGCAACAGGATCAGCAAAATCGTTGATGCTGCGCAAATTCACCGTCGCTTCGGCACTGTCATTGTTACAAATTTTCAGTTCTGTGGGTTCGACACTCACACGAAAATCAGGGTATTTCGGTTTCTTGAGAATCTGAAGCGACGGGTCACCCATCACCTGATAAGCTTCCCAATAGTAATTGGCACGAGAGTAGCCTTGCGCTTGAACCTGCATCAAACCATACTTGATCATGGAACTGATGCTTGGGGTAATATCGTCAGTTGGGTCAGCGTAAAGGTTATCGAAGATGGCTTTTTGGAGAGCTTCATCTTCTGGCCAATAAGTGTTTACGCTGGCACCAGTAAAGAGCAAACCACCTTTACCATTCTGAATAACCCAGGTATCGCTGAAAGCTTCTTCCACGGCATAATCAGCTGTGATACAGGCATGAGAAGCGACATAGGTTAAGGGCACACCGGTCAAATTGCGCACATCATTTTGGTTAATTCGAGGCGCGTCCCAAAAAGTTGTCGCGCCATGCCCGCTATAGATGATGTAGGAACGATCATCGTTGATGGAAGCAATCGCATGCGCTCCGGTTCCGCCATAAGTAATAGCATATATTTTATCGCCACCGGGCTGGGGATTTTGCGGGAAAATACCCGTATACCCACGAGGCAAGGTGTAGTTGTCGATACAGTAATTATGGGTACCTTCAGCAACATCATAATTCCATGAGTCATCCGAAGCCAGGAATTCGGCTTTCTTCACCCAAGGTTCATCACCTGAAGTTTCATTGAACCACTCCAGGTTGGCAATCATATTTTGCAAGTGCGAAAGTTCTCGCACAGGGAAACGTCCCCCAAAAAATATCGGGCACAAATTCTGTATCGCTGTCCATCGTGAAGTAATGCAAATCTGTAGACGCACCAGACCCACCGGAAGATCTGAAAGAATAGTTTGTTAGTGTCCAGGTTGAATGGGCGCTATTCTTGGTATCACCGATCAGATAAACATAAACAGGTGGATTAGCACCTTGATATTGGGCTTTAATATAGTTTTAATGGCTGTTGTGGTATTTCCACCAACGGTTGTCAGGTTTACGACAGAGACATCAAATCCCTGTGACTGTTTAAGCGTCACCAAATCAGCCAGAGTACTTTCAAACGCGTCCGCAGTAATTATTAATATGCGTTCGGCAGTATTGGGAACAGCAACCGGACGTCCCTGGTTGAAGTTCAGTACTGTTGGTGCAAGAATGTTATTGAATGGCTCAGCATTAAGGCGGTCAGCTTCCTGATTGGTCAGGTCCATGTCACTGCCACTAAGCAAAAGCTTAAAGGACATGCTCGCGCGGGTTTCCAGTTCTCCCGTAGTGCCATTGTAGCGCACTGGCGCATTTGCACGTTGACCACGCGGTGACCACGCATAATGAATTCATCCACAATGGCGATCGGGCTTTCAGGATAGAAGCCATTTTCGTAAAACTCGGCCAGTGGTTCGCCACCGGGCACATAGCCTTCACATTTAGGCTGGCCAGGTTGCACCGGCGCAATCATGGGATTAAGCCCATGTTCGGCAAGTTTTATGGTTTGAATTTCACTATCGATGAGTTCCAGGGTGATTTCCGCGCCAAGGGGGCACTTCGATTAGCTGGTTGAGCACAGGCAAAGCCGGCGCGCCAACATCCTGGGTCATATGGTAGCCTTCCATCTCAAATGAGAGAAAGCTTTGACCAAACAGTTCGGTTTCGCTTACGGTAATGCCAGGCATTTCAGCATAAACCATAATTTCATCGGCATTCGCACTAAGTAAACTTACTTCAGGCAATGCGTTTTGAGTTACCGTGCCAAAAGGCAACCATTCGCCTGGTTGATACTGGGCTTTCGCGCTATGCGAAAAGCGCCCAAAGTCATCGCGAACGCGATCAGGACCATGATTAGCTTTAGCAGGATTTTTGGGGTTTTGTGATTTTTCATCAGCTCTCCTATTAACAAATTAGTTGAACGGCTGTTATGTGCCTTAAGCACACAAACAGAAATTTTAACCCATAACCACAAATTCATGGGAATTAAAAACAAAATTAAAATCAATCTGAACTCAATACGAATTAAATTAGCAATATGTCTTGTATATAGTCAAAATACCAGCACAATGCGAGATCTGCTCATACTTTGGCGAGAGATGCGCTATTTCGGGCTGTAAAGATGAGAAAACCATGTAGTCTTCGTCTTCATCCCATTCGTCGCCAGCATCACTTCTGCTCAGCGCCAGGGCTTGCTTATTCAAGAAAGCGACATCGCCAATCAGTATCATGCCTCTAGGATTTAAGGCATCATACCACTCTACAATCCGCGACGGCTTAAGAGAATCTGACACATGATGAAAAGCGTAAGAACTCACGATGATGTCAAAGCACGAGTCCTTGATTGCGTCCGGTAATCCTTGCGCAAAATCAAAGCAAAACAAATGCGCTTTGGGCATCTTCTCCTGCGCGATACGGCACATTTCTGGCGAGAAATCCAAACCACTGATTTCATAGCCAGCGTCATACAACTTTTGGGTCAGTTTCGCCGTGCCAAAGCCCAGGTCTAGCACCTTTGCCCCCCCAGGTTTGGCTTTAATAGCATCCAGCAAGCTTTCCAGCGTGCGTCTGTAGCCCGCAAAAGGATACAGATTTGCCTCATCGCAGGCAATCACATCGTCATCATATTCCAAAGACCATCGGTCAAAAAAAATGCAGCGTCCATCTTCACACATCCGTTGAGATCCTTGGTCTCAGCAAGTCATTTCGGGTCAATGATAATCAGTTTCGTTGACAATTCAAGGGCTTGCATCTAAACTTGATTTATGCTTGCCCACGTTTATTCTTGCGCTGTTATCGGTCTGGATGGTGTCACAATTGATGTCGAGGTTGACTATGGTCAGGGCAACCCAGGACGCATTACTGTGGTCGGTCTGCCCGATGAAGCTGTAAGAGAAAGCCGTGAACGCGTTTACTCAGCCATCAAAAACAGTGAACTTGGCTTTCCCCCCCGCAAACCGATTACCGTCAACCTGGCACCTGCCAGCGTACGCAAAGAAGGTCCTGCTTTTGACCTGCCCATCGCGGTTGGCGTTATCATCACTTACAATCAGGTACCCCAAGCCACTGTGGAAGATTCAATGTTCGTGGGTGAACTCTCGCTGGATGGCTCCCTGCGCCATGTGCGCGGTGTGCTTTCCATCGCCGCCCATGCCCGCGCGGAAGGCTTTAAAAATTGTATGTGCCCGAAATGGACGCAGCCGAAGCCGCTCTTATCCCGGATATCGAAATATATCCGGTAAAAACGCTCAGTGAGTTGGTCAATCATCTTACGGGTGGAGAAAAAATCCATCCCGCCAGCGCACGCGATGTGGGTGCCAGTATTCAAGTCTTTAACGAAACCGATTTCAGCGAAGTCAAAGGGCAGGAACACATTAAACGCGCCCTGGAAGTCGCCGCGGCAGGCGGGCATAATGTGCTTATGTCCGGCTCACCTGGTGCCGGCAAAACGCTGATGGCACGCGCGTTGTGCTCCATTTGCCAAACTGAGTATCGATGAAGCCCTCGAAGTGACTCGCATTTACTCGATTTGCGACATGCTCCCGCCCGAAACGCCACTGATACAATCCCGACCGTTCAGAGCACCCCACCACACCATCAGCCATGCTGGAATGGTTGGCGGTGGGCACGTTCCGCGCCCGGGCGAAATTTCGCTCGCGCATCGGGGGGGTGTTTTATTCCTGGATGAACTGCCCGAATTTGGACAACGCATGCTGGACGTCCTGCGCCAGCCCATGGAAGACAAAGTTGTCACCATCAGCCGCGCGCAAGGCTCGCTCACCTTCCCTGCCAATTTTATGCTCGTGGGCGCGATGAACCCCCCCTGCCCGTGTGGCTACGCGGGGGATAATCTGCGCCAGTGCACCTGTATGCCAGCCGCCATCACTAATTACCAAAAGCGCATTTCGGGACCCTTGCTGGACCGCATTGATATCCACGCGCACGTTCCCCCCCGCGTTGATTTTCAGAAACTAAGCAGCCAGCGCCAGGGAGAAAGTTCGGAAATTATTCGCGCGCGCGTTGAAGCTGCCCGTCAAAAACAAACGGAACGTTTTGCCGGTACGCGTTTGGTGAGTAACGCGGATATGACGCCTGCTGAAATTCGCCAGTTTTGCAAGCTGGACACACCTTGCGAACAGCTGATGAAAACCGCCATGCGCCAGATGCGCTTGACCGCGCGGGGGTTATCATCGCGTGCTCAAGCTTTCCCGCACGATAGCGGATTTGGACGGTGTCGAAAATATCATGCAACACCACATCGCTGAAGCATTGCAGTATCGGGCAAAAGAGCAGGAATAGTTCACTAATAATTCTTTAACCCTTTCTCATTTGTACCAGCGTGCTCTCCCTAACATGTTTACATTTATCGGAATAAAATCATTTTCCCCCCCTTATACTAAGTGGCTACGCGCAATAACAGGTTGATTTCCGCATTCCCTACCACCCATCGCTCCCCCCTTTACTTAGTGGCTACGCGCATTAATCTCCAGTGGTTTTTATAACACTACATACTATCCTCCCTTAAAAATCACAGGGCGCTTGCACACCCTGTGATGAAACTAAAAACCTAGTTATTAGCTAAACCTGAACTTACCCGCAGCTTTTATTCTTTCGTCCAAATAACAGGCAGATAAAGACGATATTCCACCACAGGTGGCTGCGTTGGCGTTGGCTCTGGCGTTGGGGGTAGGTTGAGGACTAACCTTCACTTTCACAGTCCAGGAATGCATGCTTATTAACGCATTCCCCCCCGCCATCTCAGGATGCACCAAATCAGTTGTATCTTTAACGACAACACGAATAAGATGCTCACCAGGCTCATCTTCTTTGGTTTCAAAAGTAAAGCTCGTTCCGTTTGCACCGGGATCGGGCTCATGCCATCGTACCACTGCACACTTGAGGCTGGCCCCCCCAACAGGTTGCAAAAGTTCAAATGAGAAAGTCAGGTTGGCGGGATGGGTCAGCTCAATCACAGTTTCTTCAGGCAGAGTCGTCCCAGGCTCGATTTGTCTCAAACCTGTCTCCGGCTCGCCCCAACCGCCCTCATAAAGTCGCAACACCATGGCCTGACTGGGCACCGCGCAAAACGGTCGGTGCAAATACTTCATCAAACAATCTTCTCCAGGGCGATACATCCCCCCCGTCGGACGGTAGCGCGCGCCTTCAAAAGACCTACAAAATCAGGTCCATAACCCCCCCAGGATTTGTAGGAATAGGCGTTGAAGGCAATATCCAGGGGTTCCATTTAATTTTCGCGCGCGTGTTTTCATCGGTTACATTCGCTTCGCAAGGTGGGTCATTTGTTTTATCACTGCAACTTGGATAGTTGAAATATCCTGGATATTCATCAGCCAAATCGCCAAAGGAATGACCAAACTCATGCTGAGCAACTGAAACAACGTTACTGTCAAAAGTCATGGTTGCCAGCCTGTCACCGCCAGAGCCACCGTAACCATTATCATTGAGAATCATAAAAATTGAATCCCAGTCCGGATAGTGGATTCCCGCTTGAGCAAAGGTCGTGGTGGCGTTAACCATCACCAACCTAAACGTGTGATAACCGCAGTAACGTCCATCGTAGAAAGTATCCACAAAGGTGCCATTTTTGGGATTATTAGCCATCTCCCCCCCATCCCGACAACAGTTGGGGGTTATCCGACCCCCCCGGACAACTTGGATTATACGTTGGATAGTCCGTGCCACTTTCATTAGATGGCGTAAACAGAACATTCACATTGTAGTAGTTTTCATACTCCCCCCCTAGCGGAGTGATATTAAAGAAACCATCGTGAATGTGATTGATATTGCTTTGATACAAGGATTGCTGCGCCTGGGTATATCCATCACCCATGAACAAAATATCCACGCGGTTGGCTGGGTTTCCGTGGGTGCCTAATTTCGTTAATTGCCCAACTTTTTCCTGCTGAATTGCTGGAACTTCTCGAGCCATGCTCTCCAAATTGATTTCAGTCACGACATCTTTATCAGATTTTTTCAGACTCATGGTTGTGCCTTTGATAACTGGCACACGCACCACAAAAACAGTCTTATCGCGTTCAACGAAGTGTCCCTGAATAGGATCATCCGGATTTTCACCGCCAAATTCACTTCGAATCAAGCCAGATACACGTTCAGTCTTCTGAAAACGACTTTACCGCTCGCATCAGTCAGTCGCACGATTACCGGTTGGTCATTCCGATTCGGTCGCGCCAAAGCTTCAGCAATCATTTCATCAGAAAAATTAGTGAGCGGTGCCGCGAGTTGCACCTGCATTTGGGAGTGAACCGAGACATATCCCGTTTCATCCATTTCACAAATCAAATACCAGGATTGATTGGTATATCCATCTGGATGGTGGACGGCGACAGCACGCGCGCTGACTCCTGAAAACCGAACGTGGCCAGTATCAAGACCATTGACAGAAGCAGTAACAGGTACTTGGGGGAATGACGCATTTTTTTACACCTCGTTTATTTAATTTTCCTGCGCCATTTTATTACAGATGTCTATTTAAAGCCGCCCTTTTTACAAAAAAAAGCTGCCCGTGTTTTTTGGGCAGCCTTCACGCTTAGAAACGAAATAATTTTAGCCGTGTTTGGCTTCAAAGTCTTTCAGGAATTCGACCAGCGCCACAACGCCTTCCTTGGGCATGGCGTTATAGATTGACGCGCGCAGACCACCAACAGTGCGGTGACCCTTGAGGTTTTCAAAGCCGGCAGCCTTGGTGGCGGCGACAACTTTGGCATCGAGTTCTTCATCACCAGTAACGAAAGGCACGTTCATCAAGCTGCGGTCTTTCTTATCCACAGTACCCTTGAACATCTTGCTTTGATCCAGGAAGTCATACAGGGGTTTGGCTTTCTCAACGTTATTTTTGTGAACAGCTTCCAGACCGCCGATGCTCTGCAGATACTTGAAGACTTTGCCACAGAAGTAAATTGCCCAGCAGTTGGGGGGTGTTGTACATGGAATCGCCCTTATCCTGAACATGGTAGCGCAAGTAAACCGGTACGCTCTCGTCGATATCTTCGCGGATCAGGTCTTCGCGGATGATGACAATCGCCATACCAGCAGGGCCAACGTTCTTTTGCACACCACCATAAATGATGCCATAATCGGACACCTTTACAGGTTTGGAAAGGAACATGGAGCTTTGGTCAGAAATCAAAATCTTACCCTTGGTGTTGGGCAGTTCCTGATAGGTGGTGCCATAGATGGTTTCATTTTCGCAGATGTAGAGATAATCAGCATCTTCGCTAATGGGTAAATCAGAAACATCGGGCACATAGGCGTAGTTGCGATCCTTGCTGTTGGCAACAACATTCACTTTACCAAAACGAGCTGCTTCTTTGGCAGCGTTGTTGGACCAGCTACCGCTTACAACGTAATCAAAAACGCCATTTTTCTTGAGATTCATGGGAATCATCGAGAATTGCAGGGTTGCGCCACCCTGGATGAAGAGAATCTTATAATTCTCGGGAATGCCCATCAGCGCGCGCAAATCGGCTTTGGCTTCGTCATGAATGCCCTGGAAAACTTTGCTGCGATGGCTCATTTCCATCACACTTTGGCCGGAACCACGATAGTTGAATAACTCTTCGTGGACTTCTTCCAAGACTGGCAAGGGTAACATGCTGGGACCGGCTGAGAAATTGTAAATTCGATCGTATTTCATTTTATTAATCTCCTTTATGGTTGCTTGTTTATCTTCAGGCGCACAAAACAAAACCTGCTTATTTTTGGGCAAGTTGGCCTGTTGAAATCATAGTCCGCAATGCTGATTCGGTCAAGTGAATCAGACCTAAATCGGTGGTTTTAGCGTTATTAAAACGCCTTTTTAGCGGTCAGCTACGCCTGTATTAGGTTGTAAAATTATGCCTGTAAACGCCACCACTTAAAAACTGCAAATCGCATTTTACCTGTTCGCCAGGCTGCTTTATAATCAGACCATGGCAAAATTAGTCCGTGCGGAAAAGCAAAACTGGTTGCTCCTCGAAAAAATAGGTAGTGGCGACGCGGGTGAAGTCTGGCGTGTTGAATCCGAAATCAGCCAGCAACGCGCCGTACTCAAACGCCCGGTGCAAAACGTATCCGGTGGCACGATGATGCGCCAGGCATCGCAAATTGAGGCTGAAGGAAAAATACTAGCTGACCTTGAAGGTGTTGACAGCAGCCGAAACCGCATTCACGTGCACACCCCCCCCTGCTCATCGACAAAAGCCCATCCGGAACATCGGGCACCAGCGGACTTTTATCATCAGCGAAGAAGTCAGTGGCATATCCATCACCACCCTGCTCGATAAACTCCGCCAAGGACAATCGCCTTTCTCGCAAGTACTCACCCTCAAGGTGCTGGCTGCCAGCTTTCAACTGCTTAGGCAAGTTCACGCCAAGGGCATTTTGTGGAACGACGTCAAAATGGACCACATCTTTTGGGACGAAAGCGAAAACAAAATGTCCTTTATTGACTGGGGTAACGGACTGAGATTTGACCCCCCCGAAGCACCGGGCGAACAGCTCAACCCGGGGGTGGACTTCCAGCAACTGGTAAACGAAGGCCGGCAATTACTTACCCAAGTTTCGCCAAGCTTGATCCAAGACCTGGCATGGCCTGTAACAAATACCGGTTTTAGCCAAATGGACATTTTCCATCTGCAAATGCGCGTGGAATATCTTAAAAACCACCTGGCCATGCGCGTTATCGAATACCAGCTTTTGTTTGATAAGCACTTAGAATCTGCGGACGATATCCAAAGTCTCCACGCCGCACTTGAACTCAAAAAGGGCTTGGAACTATTAGGCGTTCAGGTCGAAAATCAGGAGATTTTACAAATTGCCCAAAAGCTTTGGCTTACTTTTCTTGAAAAAACGTCGCTAAAAGTGGCTATCAGATCTTACAAATTGTGGAAAAAGCCTACCTTTGCCACCTCACTGGCAAATGGCAAGCTACTTTTTCAAAAGCTTGCAAGCCCATGAACATGAAAACCTGCATGAACTCATCCAAGCCACGCTCGAAGAAAACTGGTCAGATGCGATGTGGGTATTCAGCAGGGATTTTGCCGGATATTTCAAAGCCGACGACACCAAAAGCGTTTATTGTCTATGCGCAAGCTGGCGAACATCGCTGGAGATAAATCAGCCATTATCCTGAGATACTGCCATCCATCCAGCAAAATCTCGGGCAAAACCTGCATCGCCTGCGTGCCAACAATACTGTCCAACCGGAACTGCTGTCCCAACTGGAAACGACGCAAATTCAACTGGCCAACATCCAGCAAACCTGGACCCAGTTGGCGGAAAAAGAAACCTTGGGCGAAAAACTGCTTAACACACGCGAAATTCTGGCGCAACTGGCTGCCATGGGACTAAACATCCCGCCTAGTTATCAAGCCAGTTTAACCACGATGCTGTCCAAAACCCGCGAGATTTACCGCGCCTGGGCAAATGGGGAAATTGAACTAGTCCAAAACCTTCTGCGTGAACTCTTCGTACTTGACCCCCCCACCTTACAATATTTGCAGGACATCGACACAGAACTGCAAAAAAAGCACTGAGTGGGTTGAAGCACTCAAAACTGGCCCGCAAGCTGAGCAAAGCCTGAATCAGTTTGGTGATGAACTCCTGGCTACTTTCCCGTTGGTATCTCTGAAACTGGGCACTCCTGGCTGGCTTAACGCCATGTACACAACGGCAACGGTCTTACAAAAATGTCAGGATTTGGAAGAGATGCGCGCCCAACTCAGGCAAATTGGTATACCCTTAGACTGGGCAGAACATGGTTCGCTGAAACTGGACTTTCAAGTACCAGCAGAACCACTTACAAGCCTTACTGCCACTCAAGAAGAAGCCCTGTCTAAATTCCACAAAGCGCTTACTAACAATACCGACAGCCAAAAAGCGTATGAAAACCTAAAACCATTTTACCCCCCCAGTACGCTTTTCTGTATGCAAAAATCAATGAGCAATTCAAAAACATCTGGCTACTCCAAATCCCGAAAACAGACGCTTTTGACATTGAACTCTTCCCAAAAACCGACCAGGCACGCGTAAAGGAACTAATGCAAGTCCTAAAATATATTGAAGACTGGCGCGCTAGCACGCAATCGCGCGCCTTTGGCTTCGCCCGCTCCGCGCCACAGACCACGCAAAACTGGCGTCTTTTGGAAGAAATTAACATCGCCAGCAAACAATGGCGGGGATTCATTTTGCCCACTTTATCGAGAATAAAACAAAAAGACTGGAAATTTTCAGCAGACCAAGACCCCCCCAGACAAAGCCCTTATCCCACATTGATAAATTGCACCCGCCAACTCAGCAAGCTCAATCTCGCCTGGAAAAACGTTGAACATCGGGGCATCTTTCCGGAAAGTCTGGCGGATATGTCCGCTTACGCCACCCAAGCGCAAAGTCTTTTTTTATCAGTTCTGGACTTCGCTTGAAAAGAACAGTATCGCTGCCCACCGCTGGCTGGTAATGGTTAACCAAGCCATTTTCAGCGAAATCAACCAAAGCCTTTTACTTATTATGCGCCAGTTGCTTGCCTTGTCGAGAAGCTTGGACGTTATCAATACCGCTGATATGGCTCGCACACGGTTGGCACTCAATAGTGCTGGGGAAATCATGTTTACCTTGGAACGCCTTAACAGCTTGATTTTACCCCCCCAGTCGTGACTTTAATCTCTACAGGCACTGGCGACAGCAATATCTTGATTTAATCCAGGAAGGCAACGTAAATAAAATCCGCGAGAACATTCAGTCTATTGAAAGCATCCATCCCCCCCTTCTGCCTTGGCTGGATGAACTGCTAAGGCGCGATACCGACTACTTTAATCTACCTGAAGAGCAAAGATGGTAGAATAAATAGTTAGAGGAAAAAATGCGATACGAAACACTTGATTCGAATACTTCATACTATTTGGGTGAAGCACTTGACACTTGGTTTAGTGTAGGATATCGTGACATAGCTGTTCCTGAAGCAGCGGGGGGGTCAAGCGCGCGCGTTTTTTTGTTGAAGCACACTGATGGCACATTGCCATGGCGTATAAACCCCCCCGCTTTTAAGGTGATGCGCCACGACAAGCAAGCCTATGCCACGCCCCCCCTTTTCGTGAGGAGTTTAAGATACTGGGAAACCTCAAAGGCATCGACGCCATCACACCCATGCTTCAAGGTGGTTTTTTTTCAAGCCGGGACCAGACACGATTTGGCCTGATGAACTCGCGCCAAGTTCAAAAATTCTCGAATTGCAAGGTGGCGGACAAAACATCAAAGGCACCCTGGCTGTCTTTGAACCTGACGAAGTAGACGATATCCTTGAGCAGTTTGATGAACGCCTTCAGGATGGCTGGTTACCTTTCCTGATCTTAGAACGACGCTGGGAAGACAATCTTTATTTGCTTTGCGATGCTGGTTACACCAAAGGCAATTTTATTCAAAACCTGAGCATGAAACAAGTGCTTGATATCGCTATACAAATTACTGACATTCTCGAAAAAGCCCACGCGCAAGGTGCAGTTTTCCTTGACCACAAACTTTTGCATTACTACTGGAACGAACCCCGTCAAAAAGTAATTATTCTTGACTGGAATATTGGTCGGTGGCTGGGCAAAGACATCGCACCAGAAATTATTCGCGATGACCTGTTACAGTTCAGCGCACGTGCTTTGCACCATCTCTTCACCGGGCAACAAGCACCTGGCGCAGCGGTAGTTGGTGGTAATCGCCCTGAAGAAATAGCCAACTCACCAACCCAGTTTAAGGCGTCTTATTCCTTTGATGTACAAAATCGATTAAACAAAGACGAAATGCGCTTTCTTGAAAATGCCCTTCAAAGCAAATTTGCTAGTGCAGCAGAAATGAAAGCCCAGCTGGCTATTCTTGCGACCAAACGTTAAGTGAATAAAGCGATTTTTAGGATAACGATGATCAAAACTTTAATTGAACAAGCCCAAAAAGTACTTGTTTCCACTAAGCCGAGCGATGATGAACTGTTGCACGCCCAAAGCGAACTGGCATCTTTTCTTGACGCCTTAAGCACTGGCCGAATGAGCGTAAAAGTTGATATTGACGACCTTGAAGAATCCGAAAGGCTGATGCGTGAACTAAAGCGGGAAATCAACCGTCGCCAGGCCGGTATGCCCGCACAAACACCTCAGGCTAAACCAGTCTTCGACACCCAAGCTATACCGGTAACCCATCAAGAAACATCGCCCACAGCGATAATACCCGAAACACCCGAACTTGTCGCCACCCCCCACCACCAGTATTTTCGCAAATTTTACAAAATGACAATTTAGGTGGCTTTGACAGCGACCCCCCCTGAAACGTTTCTTCCAGTCGGCCCATGACCCCCCCGAAGCAGAACGACTGATGGACCAGGCCGAAGAAGCCTTTTACAAAGGCAATTATCAAGTCGCCATTCCCTTGTACGAAAAGGTTATCCAAATGGAACCTTCCTGGGCACGCGCCCAGGAGCACCATGCTGAGGCTGAAGAATACCTGCGTTCTGGTAATATCCCCAGCGTCGCTTTGCCCCTGAAGCCGGTAAAGCTTACGGTAAAGCGCAAAGTGCGGCGCGTGTATTCCGCTATCAAATCGCGCTTAATTACCTCGATGATGCCTTTGACCATCTTGAAGAAGCCGGTATTAAACGCTGGCGCGAAGGTGAGGACTTACGCGCTGACCTTGAAAACCAAATGCAAGCTTACGACGTCTACAAGGAAGGTCTTAATCTTCTCAGTTTGGGCGATTTACAAGCCGCGTTCAGTAAAGTTCAAACCGCCGCCAGTGCAGTTGCAATCCCCCCCGAATACATCGACAAAGCCAACGAAATTCGCGCGGATATCAGCGCGATAAACGAAATCAGCGACATCGTTAGTATGAGTGGCAAAATTCCGCCTGCTATGTTGGCTGACGCGAAAGGTAAGCTGGAACGTATTCGCATGAAGTATGGTGAAATTGAACAAATCAGACGGTTGCGCACACGCCTGGATTTGATGATTCCGGCGATGATACAAAACCTGCTAGATAACACCCAACGTCTGAAACAGGAAGCTGCTGACGCGCCAACCGCGACCATTGCCAAACAAAAGTCACTGCCACCCGCGAAAATCTTGACCTTTTGCGCCAGCTTGAAGCCTACGATGCGGAAAGCCTTAACCTTGAAGACGAAATTAGCCGCCTGGAAACTGAAATCCACACAAATCTAGATGCCATCGGACGCGCCAAAGAAGCTTTTGAAAGTGGTAACAAGTTTTTCGCATTGGAATCCTGGAAAATAAGTCGCAATGCCCGCAAACGCTTCCCGCAAGACCCTGATGTACTGAAGCTAAAACGAAATTATTACCCGAGTTATGCGGTTGGCATTTTAGGCATCCTGGTTATCAGCGCTATACTCATCGTCACAGTAAGCGTTGGCATCCGCCGTATCAGCGCAGGCATCCACGCGCGCAACCTTGCCAAAACACCCACGGTGACAAGCACGCCGACTATCACGCTTACTTCAACGCCAACACTAACCCCCCCTGAGCCAACGTTAACGCCAACGCCTTATCTATCACCCACACCAACCATAACGCTAACCCCCCCAACTCCTATCATGTATGCAAAAACCATCCGCGAACTATACGTGCGCAGTGACTGTTATGAGAATTTCCGATCGGTTGCGCGTGTTCCAGCTGGCACCCGCCTGACACTTCTGCCGATGACCGAGCGCCGATTTGACAGCTTCAACAGGGAATGTTTACTGGTTGACTTCAAAAGTGGTGAATTTGCCTTTATTGGCTATGTACTCTTGCAAGACTTGGAACCTTTCACCGAATAAACGCTTTCAAACCGAATAATATCGCGCTTTGCAAGAAAAGCCCATCAAGCCATATTAAGAGTTAAGATTAGACCATGAAAGATTTAGAAACACGTTACCAGGAAACCCTGGACTGGATTTACAGCTGGATTGACTTCAGCATGAGTCGCCATGTGGACGAGTCGCACCGTTTTTCAAACTCGACCGCATGAACCGCCTGATGGCACTCCTGGACTGGCCCAACCGACATTATCCCTGTGTACACGTCGCCGGCACAAAAGGCAAAGGCTCTACCGCCTCCTTTATCGCATCTACCCTGCGTACTAGTGGCTATAAAACCGGACTTTACACCTCCCCCCACATCTTGAAGATTTCCGCGAGCGAATTCAAATCAATGGCGAGCAAATTTCAGTCAGCGAACTCGTTGACCTTGCCGACCAAATGCGCCCGCGCACTGAAATCGTCGCAGATGTCACCACCTTTGAACTCACAACCGCAATTGCTTTTCAGTATTTTGCCAATCAGCAGATCGATATCGCGGTTCTGGAAGTCGGTTTGGGTGGACGTCTGGACGCGACAAATATCGTTGACCCCCTGGTTTCGGTCATTACCCCCATATCGTTCGACCACATGAACGTTCTCGGAAACACGCTTACCGAAATCGCACAGGAAAAAGCAGGCATCATCAAACCCGGTCGCCCTGTGGTCATCGCACCACAAGTTGAAGAAGCAGAAAAAGAAATCCTGCGAATCGCCACAAGCCAAAACGCGCCTGCCACGCTGGCAGATAAAGCCTACACCTGGCAAATCCTGAGTCATGACATCAACCATCAACTTATCGCCATTCAACAAACGGATACAAATCAACAAGACCCCGAACAGCTGACGCCTATCGAGCTGGATATCCCCCCCTACTGGCAGGCACCAGGCCGACAACGCCGCGACATCCCTTGCCACGCTCGAAATACTGCGTCAATCCGGCTTTAACATCACCCAGGATGATTTAAAACATGGTTTTCAAGACGTCCACTGGCAAACGCGCTTTGAAGTTCTCCGCAAGGAACCGCCCTTCATCGCTGACGCCGCCCACAATGGCGATTCGATGCAAAAACTGCGTCAGGCATTGGATGACTACTTCCCCGGTTTACCCTTTATCCTTTTATTTGGCGCGTCGGCAGATAAAAGCCTGACCACCATGCTGGATATCATCTTGCCCCCCCGCGTAGAAGCTGTGGTTTGCACACAATCTATCCACCCCCCCCGCGCTGCCGATGCCCACGAATTACAAAAGCTGATTAAGCCTTACGGAATACCCGTTTATGCTGAAGTGCCCGCTGAAGCAGGACTCGCCAAAGCGCTTGAGCTGGCGGGCGACTCCAAAGGCATTATCGCTACCGGTAGTTTGTTCCTCGCCGCCGCGGCACGTGCCATTTGGCACCAAGACTATCAATAACAGAGAGATATTATGGATTCAAACACCCCCTAAATTCCCTTTTCAAGCCACTGATCGCATCGACTTTTCGAACCTAGTGAATCTCCACGACGTGCCTGAACGTCGTCCGGGCAAAGATGGCACTTTCACCGCGCCAGCGATAATCATCACCAAAAGCCCCCCCATCTTGCCCGACTCCTTAAGTACCATGACCGTCGCCACTGACGCGCTCATTCTCTCCGCCATCAACCAGGCCTGGGAAGAAAACACCACCATTGTCGGTGTTTTTGACGATGGTAAAAAAAGAACAGAGCTTCTTATCGCTGGGTGTCGAATTTGCGCCTGGGGGAACCCATTCAAACCGACAAAGACACCGTGACTTTTATCGTGCAAGGACGACGCCGGGTTGAAGTTTTGGAGATTTTCGTTGACGAAAATGATATGCTTTTCGTCAAGGCGGCTTTGATAAAAATCCCCCCCAAACGTCGTTCAAAAGAAGTTCAAGCCTTGATGCGTCAGGTTATAAAATATTTCGAGACTTTCGCCCAGTTAAGCCAACATTTGCCACCAACGGTCATTCAATTTGCCCGTCAGCTGGAAGACCCCGGTGAATTAGCAGACATCGTTACCGCGTCCATCAACTTGAAACCCGCGCAGATGATGGAAATCATCACCGCGGTTGACCCCGCCGCGGAACGCATTGAAACCGCTTTACGCCTTATCAAACATGAAGTGTCACTCCTGGAACTTGAAGCGGAAATTAACGACCGCGTTCAACAAGAACTGGACCAGGGCCAGCGCGAAATCTACCTGCGTGAGAAAATCGAAAAACTCCAGCAGGAACTAAACGACGGCAAATCGACAGACCCCCCCGACATTCGTTCGCTTGAAGAGCTGCTGGAAAGCAAAGAGTACCCCCCCGAAGAAGTCGTCAAAACAGCCAAAAAAAGAACTTGAACGTCTCAAAATGACCCCCCCATCACTCTCCCCCCCGGAAAGTGGCATGATTTCCACCTATTTGCACTGGCTTTTGGAACTGCCCTGGAACGAAGAAACCCAAGACCGACTCGACATTAAGGAAGCCCAGTCCATACTCGACAAACACCATTACGGCTTGCCCAAAGCCAAAGACCGCATTTTGGAATATCTCGCGGTGCGTTCCCTGAACCCACCCAAAAACCGCCAGCCTATTTTGTGCTTCGTTGGCCCACCCGGAACGGGAAAGACATCCCTGGGCAAGTCCATCGCGGAAGCAATGGGCAGAAAATTCGTCCGCCGGTCTTTAGGTGGCGTGCGCGATGAGTCCGAAATTCGCGGTCATCGCCGGACTTATATTGGTTCCATGCCCGGTCGCATTCTGGAAACCATCAGCAAGGTGGGCGTGGCCAACCCCCCCTGTTTATGCTTGATGAAATCGACAAACTGAGCTCCGATATTCACGGCGATCCGGCATCCGCCTTGCTCGAAGTGCTTGACCCCCCCGAACAAAACTACAGCTTCTCTGACCATTACCTTGAAGTGCCCTTTGACCTTTCAAAAGTGTTCTTCATCACCACCGCCAACACAGTACAAAGCATCCCGCCAGCCCTTTTGGACCGCATGGAAATCATCGAATTCCCAGGCTATATTGAAGAAGAAAAACTCGAAATTGCCCGACAGTTCCTTATCCCGGAACAACTTGAAGAAAACGGCCTGCAAGACAAATCCATCGAGTTTACCGAAGACGCCCTGCGTTTAATTATCAAAAGCTACACCTACGAAGCCGGTGTGCGCAACCTGGAACGCATGATCGGCGCGGTGCTACGCAAAACTGCCCGCAAGCTTGCCGAAGGCGAAGCTATCGAAAAACTGATCACCCCCCCAGAACTGGTTGAAGAACGACTTGGACCAGTGGAATTCTTCCCCATCACCGCGGAACTGCAGGATGAAGTCGGCATGGCAACCGCGGTTGCCTGGACAGAAAACGGTGGCGAAATCATGCAGATTGAGGTCCTGGTCATGCCCGGAAAAGGCAACCTGCAAATCACCGGTCAGGTAGGCGAGATTATGCAAGAATCCGCCCAGGCCGCCCTGAGTTACATCAAGTCAAAAGCTGAAAACTTCCAAATTCCCGACAGTCTCTTTGAAGAAACCGATGTACACATTCATGTTCCCGAAGGGTCAATCCCCAAAGATGGGCCCAGCGCGGGCATTACTATGGCAATTGCCATGACATCCGCCGTGTTAGGCGTGCCTACGCGCCACGAAGTGGCCATGACTGGCGAAATCACCCTACGCGGACGTATCCTGCCGGTAGGTGGTGTGCGCGAAAAAGTCCTGGCAGCCCACCGCGCGGGAATTACCACCATCCTCCTGCCCACGAAAAATCAAAAGGACCTGATTGAAGTGCCCGCGCCAGTGCTAGAACAACTAAGAATCGTGTTCGTTGAACACATGGACGAAGTCTTGAAAGAAGCCCTGGCTGGTGAGGCGATTTATGCCAAAAAGCCAAAAGAAACCCCCCCGCCCCCCCGCCACCCCCCCCGTCCGACGAAAAACAAAATGGCGCAAAGGACCCCCCCAACAAAACAGCGACACCCAAACCGTGGCATAACTAAGGTCTTAATACAAGTCATCAAAAAAAGCACAGTGCTATGCTGTGCTTTTTTTATTTCAAGATAATACAGACATGCCCTAAATGTCACGTCAAAATAAGTATTTTGATAATTTTATTTATCGTCCGGTGAGAGGGCGGCGATGCCGTTGCGCACCTGTGCCAGCACCTTGTTCAGTTCCTGTTCGAGAGCGGAAAGCGTATCAATCACATAGCGGTCAGCGTCCATCATGCTTTGCGAAGCTTCTTTGCTTGCCTTGTCAGTAATCATATCCACCTTGGCTTGCGCGGCCTGGTAGACCTCAGATTTCTCGATAAGTTTCTCGCTTTTTCGCGCGCCAGTGCCACCGTGCGGTTGGCTTCTTCCTGCGCCTGGGCTAAAATACGGTCCTTTTGCGCGGTAATTTGTTGTGCTTTCTTGATTTCTTCAGGAATAGAAATGCGCATCTGATCGATAATATCCATTAAAGCAGTGGTATCAACAATCACATTGCGTGTTAATGGAACAGCTTTGCCGGTATTAACAATTTCTTCCAGGCGGTCAACCAAATGTAAAATATCCATATCTCCTCCATCACGATTATCGGTGTTGATTTAGTTTATCACTATTCGCATTAATTATTAAATATTCAGGCCGTTTGAAAAGCAATTTGTAAAGTTTTATGCTTATCCCGCTTCAATTTCGCGGTACCGCGCGATTAATGCGCGGTTGACATGTTCCGGCACCATACTGCTCACATCGCCGCCCAGCGAGGCAATCTCCTTGACCGTGCTGGACGATAAAAGGTGTTCTCCTCGGTGGTTATCAGCGCGATGGTGTCAATTTTAGGTTTCAGCCTGCGGTTGGCCAGGGTCATGCGAAATTCAAGTTCAAAATCAGAAAACACGCGCAGACCACGCACAATCGCTGTCGCGCCGATTAATTCGGCGAAATCAACCGTCAAACCAGAATAGCCCATCACACTCACATTTTCGAGATGCGCCAAAGCTTCCTGTGCGAGAGCGATACGTGTAGCAGGGTCGAGAAGCAAGCTTTTGAGAGGCCGGTCATAAACCGCGATCACAACTTCGTCAAACAGCTTGGCAGCCCGTGTGGCGATATCAATATGCCCATAGTGAATGGGGGGTCAAAACTTCCCGGAAAAACAACTTTTGTCATCAGCTTAAATCTCCACTGCCATCTTCAGCCTGAGATGCCCAAAAATGATCCAGCACCTGCTTAAGATCGGCATTTTCTTCTTTTTCCAAATCAGGGTCGCTGGCAAGCAGCCACTCTGCCATATCGCGTGCTTTTTTTAATCAGTTGCACGTCAAACAAATTCGCCATTTTGAGGTCCAGGTAACCAGCTTGCTTGGTACCCAAAAAGTCACCCGGCCCACGCAGTCTTAGGTCGTATTCCGCTAATTCAAAGCCATTGTTGGTGCTGGTCATGATGTTCAGACGTTCATTCTCGGCATCATCAGCTGTTTGCGGGATAAGAAAACAATAGGACTGCGCCTCACCACGTCCTACTCTGCCCCCCTGAACTGATGCAGTTGCGCCAAGCCAAAACGATTAGCCCCCCCTCAATCACCATCATCGTGGCGTTGGGAATATCCACACCTACTTCAACAACAGAAGTTGAAACCAGGATGTCGAATTCGCGGTCACGGAATTTCAGCATCACCTCATCTTTTTCAGCCGGTTTCAAACGTCCATGCACCAAACCGACCTTCAAATCCGGAAAAACTTCATCCTGCAAGCGCTTATGTTCGTCCACCGCAGCTTTGATTTCTTCGTTTTCCGAAGCTTCAACCAGGGGGGTAAATGATAAAAGCCTGATTGCCTTCCTTTACCTGCGCGCGGATATTGCCATACACGCGTTCCCGCTCACTCGGAAACGCCACCATGGTATGCACCGGCAGTCTTCCAGCAGGCATTTCGTCGATGATGCTCACGTCCAAATCGCCGAAGATGGTCAGCTGTAAGGAACGCGGGATAGGTGTGGCGGTCATCACCAAAACATGCGGGTTATCGCCCTTGGCACGCAGTTTAGCGCGCTGGTTCACGCCGAAGCGATGTTGTTCGTCAATCACCACCAGCTGCAAATCCTGAAACTGCACGGGGGGGTCTTCAATCAGCGCGTGCGTGCCGATAAGCACTTTTAGATGCCCGCTTTGCAAATCCGCGTGTATTTCAGCGCGTTCTGCCGCACTGGTGTCGCCTGTTAACAGGCGTATTTGACTCGGTTCCAGGAAAGGCGCCTTGCCATCTGCTGAATAAGTCATCAAGCGCGACAAAGTGCGGTAGTGCTGTTCTGCCAAATGCTCGTGGGTGCCATTATCGCCGCCTGCGCGCCACCTTCGATGACCATCGCCATCGCCAGCATCGCCACCACCGTCTTGCCAGAGCCCACGTCCCCCCCTTGCAAAAGGCGATTCATGGGATGCGTTTGCGCCAGGTCCTGACGGATTTCTCTCACCGTGCGTGCCTGGGCACCAGTAAGTTCATACGGCAAACTGGCCAAGCGGTCTTTTAGCCAGGCGTCACTCACCGTCCAGCCCCCCCGTCCGGTCAGCGTTTGCCAGTAGCGTTTTGCTGAATAACACCCAGCTGAATTAAGAAGATTTCATCAAACGCGAAGCGTTGTTGGGCTGCTTTAAGGCTTGCTTCATCGTCAGGAAAATGAATTTGACTGTAGGCTTCGGGCAGTTGGATAAGTTTGCCTTTTTCCTGCACTTTTGCGGGCATAAACTCATGGATTTTGGCGACCAGTAGTTAACCGTGTTGAACTGAAGTCGCCTGAGCCACTTTTGGGTCACGTTAGCAGTCAGCGGATAAACGGGCACAATGCGGTTGGTATTGAGTTGTTGCTGGTCCAGTGCCTCAAACTCCGGATGCATAATGACCAGGCGCCCCATATAGTTTTCCACTTTGCCGGAAATGGAAATGAACATGCCCTCACGCAAAGTTTTGAGTATCCAGGTCTGATTGAACCACATCAGCCTTAAATTACCGGTGGTGTCCGAGACAATGACCTCCACAATTTTTCGCCCACGCGAAACCGGATACATCGAACTGCTGACCACTTTGGCGATAATCGTGACTTCATCGCCGATATATAGCATATTGATTGTCTTTAACTTGGAGTAGTCATCATAGCGACGAGGAAAAGATTGAGCAAGTCTTTGATTTATAGACACCCAAGCGGCTGAGATTTTCGGCTTGTTTATCACCGATTCCGCGAATAACGGTTACGGGAGCTTCAATGCCAAAGCGTGGCGCAGGCGTGGTTTTATCGCCAGCAGATTTTGTACCAACTCGCGCGCTACTCACTGAAGAACCCATGCCTGCCTGATGCGTCGGTCGTGCGGCACTGACTGGCGACTTCGCCCGCTCACGTTGGGTACTTGTGGCTATACCAGTTGATTTGCTTGTAGCTATACCAGTTGATTTGCTTGTAGCTGTGCCAGTTGATTTGTCGCTTGATAAGTGGCTACGCGCATTAAGGTTTGCGGATTGACGCCCATTTTCCGCACTCACCGCTTTAGAAAAATCAGGTAAAGCGTCAGACACCGCGAAAGCCTCCAGATTCAGCGTTTCCTGTATTGCCAGGCGTTCAGCTACCTCGGTTAACGCGGTTTTGCGCTCCGCGGGACTTAGTTGTTCATAAGCGCTGAACTTTGGCTGACAAACTGAATCGTCTTTTCATCCATCGCGACTTCACGGGCGTCTGATTCCCATGCCTGGGTCAGCCTCACCATGCCACCCCATCACCGCGCGATTCTCAAACCCTTGCTGGGCTTCAAGCTTGAATATTCTGGATAATTTTTCCGTGGCTTTATTCATCGGTATTTCTCTGTCTAATGATACCAAAATCCACTTGATGCCTTCAAGACCTGGAAGGACGTCATTGTAAAAAAAGTAACCCGCGCTTGATCAATCACGGGCTACTTTTAGAAAATGCTAATTTACGAACAGCTACCTACTCAAACGCGATGATGTACTGGTAGTGCGGTTGGCCACCGTCGTGGACTTCAACTTCCATGTCTTCGTATTTCTCGCGGGTTTTGTCAGCCAGGCTGTTGGCCGCGGATTGATTCATGGTGTCGCCATAATACAAGGTAATCCGTTCAAAATCGTCCATATCAACGTGCTCATACAATCCCTCAACCGCTGCATCAAGTGACTTTTCACTCAAAATCAGCTTGCCATCGTAAAGCACAATCACTTCGCCTTTTTTTAACTTTCACGCCTTCAATTTCAGCTGTGCGGGTGGCGGTAGTTACCTCAGCGGTATGCACGTCAGAAATCGCCTCGGTCATCGACTCAACCACTTCATCAAATCGCCATCGGGCATCAGGCGGAACATGGACGCAAATCCTTGCGGTGTGTTTCTGGTGGGAATAATGCCCACCTGTTTGACACTCACTTTTGAAGCGTTTTGAGCAGCTAAAATGATGTTTTTGTTGTTCGGCAGAATGATAATCTTATCCGTAGGCAAATCTTCAAACGCGGCAACCAGGTCTTTCACGCTGGGGGGGTTCATGGTTTGCCCCCCCTCCACTACTGCTGCCACGCCCAGGCTCGCGAATATGCGCGACAAGCCCGGCCCCGGCGAAACCGCCACAACCGCGATTTCACCCGGATGAACCGGATTACATTTAATTTCGGCTTCAGCGCGGTGGTTCATTTGGTCCTGCAGATTTTCCATGTAGACTTTTTGATGATACCTTGCGTTTCGGTGTATTCAATCGGCTCATAGCGTCGTGCCAGTTCAGTGTGGATGTGCATGCGATAAATGCCTTCGCCTTCACCGACCTGAATACTCACGCCGATATCTTCCAGTCCCTGATAGTACTGCTCAAGCAAAAAGTTTTTATTAGGCTCAAAGTCAATCACGACCTCGTAGTCTTGCCCTTCTTCAACTTGCTCCATGGCATGCGATAAATCGAACTGCGCCAAGGAAAGCACATTCGTTGCAGGCGTATCCAGCGATTGACCTTGAAGCAAACGCAACATGCCTTCAAAGATATAGAACAGGCCCATACCACCGGCATCAACCACACCAGCGTCTTTTAGTTGGGGGGGTAATAAGTTTGGCGTATTCTTTACACTGACATCAGCGGCTTCGACCAAAATGACCAAAACTTCACTCAAGGCGCTGTTGGTTTTAATGGCACCCTCAGCAGCAGTGGTCATATCTTTTAGGACTGTCAAAATAGTGCCTTCAACCGGGCGAACAACGCCCCCGATAAGCAGTGTCGCGCGCGCCCTGCAGGGCTTTTACCAGCAAAGCGGCATCCACCGTGGCATGTCCTTCCAGCGCGCGTGAAAAACCACGCCAAATTTGTGACAAAATAACACCTGAGTTACCTCGCGCGCCCATCAACGCACCGTGCGCAAAAGTTTTGGCCATATCACCGGCATGTTTGGACCGCTTGGAATCTGCTTCCGCAAAGCCTGCTTGCATGGTAAGCACCATATTTGTGCCGGTATCGCCATCGGGTACCGGGAAAACATTTAGCGCGTTCACATATTCCTGATTGGTCGTTAGCCAGACTAATCCAGCTTCGAAAAGTAAGATTAGTCCCTCTCCTGTCAGTGGTGATTTCAATAGCCGATGGCGGTCTGCCTCGCTTGGTAAGGTGGTTGAAAATGACTTCATAAGACTCCTACGAACAAATAAAATTTAATCTTCATCACTAATACGCATACCACGAACGTGAATATTAACGCGCGTGACAGGTATTCCCATTGTTTTTTTTCCACATGGAACTTCACACTTTCAGCCACCGAATCGGTCACGCTTTTAATGCGAAGTCCATACTCAACGATAAGGTTTATGGTAATTTCCAGACCACGCTCATCAGAAGCTATGGAAATACCATAATCACCTTCTTCATTAAACATTTTTACAAATGATTGCCTGACATTGCCCGGCGCAAGGCCTATAACGCCATAGGATTGCAACGCGGCATCACGTACTACTGTTTTATAGCCTTTGGCAAAATATAAATTTTGCCCATTGGGTTCTCCCGACTTGTCATCTTTCGTGCCTCACTTCCATGTAATACTTGATTCTTTTTATTCTATCTGTTATCATTATTATTTGCGTGCGGCGTTTACCACCTTCACGCTAGAAATTATAACGCAAGAAAGGTAATAAAATGGCAAAGTGCTCTCAATGTGGTAAAACAACCACTTTCGGTCATAATCGCAGTCACTCACTCGTTGCGACAAAACGTCAGTTTCGTCCTAATTTGCAACGGGTCACGCTAAGGGAAGGCAACAAGAAGGTTCGCCGCGTGCTTTGTACCCGCTGCATCAAAACCTTGTCCAAAGCGTACAACTAGGTTTATAACACAGTAAAGCGTAAAAAGTCGCGTTTGCGGCTTTTTTTTGCTTTTAAGCCCCCACTATCCTTTTACGCGTTTAAAACGTCTTTTAATGCTTGAATTCCACCCGAAATACCTTTTGGGTGTTTGAAAACAGCAGTACCCGCCACAAAATTGCGCGCGCCGGCTTCATATGCTGCAAGGACCGTCGATGCATCAATGCCACCGTCCACCTGCAAATCTGCTTTGGATCCAACCCGGTCAAGAATTTGCCTGGCCTGGCGTATTTTTTTTCAAGTGAAACAGGAATAAACTTTTGCCCGCCAAAACCCGGGTTTACCGACATAATCAAGACCAAATCCAGATCCTGCGCCAAGAGTGCCAAGGGCTCAACAGGCGTTCCAGGATTTAAGCTTAAGCCCGCCTTCGCGCCTGATTGCCTGATTTGCTGTAAGGTACGGTGAATATGCGGACAGGTTTCATAATGCACAGTAACGATATCCGCGCCTTTGGCGACAAATTCCGCGATGTGTTTTTCCGGCTCTACAATCATCAGATGCACGTCCAAAGGCAAAGTCGTTATTTGCCGGCAAGTGGCAACGATATTTGATCCAAAAGTGATGTTCGGCACATAGACGCCATCCATCACGTCAATGTGGATAGCATCCGCCCCCCCGGCTTTTTCACAGGCTCGGATTTCTTCGCCCAAATTGCTTAAATCAGCAGAAAGTATTGATGGTGAAATTCGAAATTGCATAAGTCTATCGCCCTATCATGCTATAAATGTAAAACCAAAACGGCACCAGCCCTATCAAAAAGATAAACGCCACAATGCCCAAAACCCAGGTCAGCCAGTCCACTGGCTCAGCCGGTTCTTTCTCCCTGACTGGCTCAGCAACAGCTTCAGCCACATTCTGTGAATAAGTTTGCGGGTACTTACGGCAGGTGTTTCAATCGGTGCCTGAACAACAGGACTGGATGCTACCGGAACAGGCCCAACGCCAGTAACACCAAGCGCTGCCGGTCCCGAAAGCAAGGTACTGGAAGTGCCACGCAACTGCGTTTCGTAAAAACCTTGCAAAAGCCGTCCCAGCTGGTCTGCTGTGCGGTAGCGCGCGCTGGGTTCTTTTGAAAGCACCTTCAGGATAATAGCTTCAAGTTGTTCGGGGATATCCGGATTATGGACGGTCGGCGGGATGGGTGCCTCTGTGCGATGCATGCGCGAGAGTTCGGCAGAGTCCTGCCCGTCAAACACCAGCTTGCCCGTCAGCAGTTCGTAAAAAATAACGCCCAAAGAATAAACGTCCGAAGCAGGCATCGGTGGCAAACCACTGGCTTGCTCCGGCGCGAAATAATGCGGCGACCCCCCCAAACCACGTCGTTTTTCTCGTCTTTTGAAATCGTCGAAAGCGCCCGCGCGATGCCAAAATCAGTCACTTTGACCAGCATATCCGGCGTCACCAAAAAGTTATGCGGTTTGATGTCACAATGCACCAAACCTGCCCGGTGCGCGTATCCCACACCCTGGCAAGCCTGGATCATCAGCTCCAGGGATTCGGTCACACTCAGACGCCCACGCTCTTTTATCAGCGATTTTAAGTCCGTGCCGGGGATATATTCCATAACGATGAACAAGTGCCCCCCCTGGTCCAAGCCAAAATCATGCACGGTGACGATGTTGGGGTGCGAAAGGTTGGCAGCCGAACGTGCTTCCTGACGGAAACGCTCCCTGAAAGCCAGGTCAGCTGAGTAGTCTTCTTTCAGGACTTTGACCGCCACATTGCGCTGGAGCATGAGGTCCATCGCGCGGTAAACGTGCGCCATACCACCACTGCCAAGTTTGGCATTCAGCTGATATCGGTCGTTCAAAATCTGCGGATTGTTCATCACCCCGATTATAACGCATTATCTCCCAGAACTTTGCTGGAATTGTAGCTTTGGTGTCACGCAATCCCATCAGAAAAATGAATTCCCAAAACCAGAACAAATAAATCTCGAGAGAAACAGGAAAATCATGCCCATTTTGGCAAATTAATCCCTTAAAACCCTTGCTTTTTTTAGGGCTTAGGGTCTATAATGTGGGAAAATTTGTCATAAAGTGTCACAAAGTGTCACAGCATGTAGTGAAAGCGCTGGAAACCCGGCGCTTCGGCCATTAAAAAGGGATTAGAACAAATGTTTTACGGCAGATACGAACACAATATTGATGCTAAAGGTCGCATGACCGTGCCATCAATTTACCGGGACCAAACCCCCCGGCAATGTTGTGTTCATCACCAAAGGGCTGGACGGAAACCTGATGGCTTATCCTAAACCCGCCTTTGAAATTATAGCTCAAACCGTAAGCAGCAAATCGCTTACCGATCCTGGGGTGCGTTCCTTCAAACGCGAAATCCTTGGCTACACTGCTGAACTGGCTTATGACACGGCTGGCCGTATTCTCATTCCGTCTTTCTTGCGGAAGTTTGCCGGAATTGAGGATCAAGTTGTCATCGTTGGCGTTGGAGACAGTTTTGAGGTTTGGTCTCCCGACAGATTGGCTGCAAAAGAAGAAGTATTTGCAGACCCCCCGAAGCCAACCAAGACCGCTGGGTCGCCTTTGACATATCGACTAGAGGAAATTAATGAGCGCGGTGCATGGGCAAGAAGCTCCGCACCGCCCGGTACTTTACCAAGAGACAATTCAATACCTAACTGCGAAGCACGCTAAACGCTTTTTGGACTGCACTGCCGGTGCCGGTGGTCACTCTGAAGGTCTTTTACGCGAAAGCTCAGCCGACAGCGAACTCATCGCTTTGGATTTAGATTCAACCGCTATCGCGCTAAGCCAGGCAAGACTCGCACCTTTCGGCAAACGTGCCAGGGTCATTCAAGCCTCATACCTTCAGGCGACACAAGTGCTCAAAGCAGAAGGCTGGGACAGCGTGGACGGCATCCTGATGGATTTGGGTGTTTCTTCCATGCAGCTGGATCAGGCTGAACGTGGTTTCTCGTTTCGCTACGACGCCCCACTGGACATGCGATTTGACCCACACCAGGGGGGGCAATCAGCAGCTGATTTGGTGAACAATCTTAGCGAAAGCGACTTAGCCCAAATCCTTTGGGAGTATGGCGAAGAGAAGTTTTCCAGACGCATCGCTAAAACGATTGTCGAAGCCAGACCGCTTTACACCACTTTCGAACTCGCCGAAGTCGCCAGAAAAGCAGTTGGGAAAACCCGCGAACAGCAAGACCAGGCCACACGCACCTTTCAGGCCTTGCGCATCGCGGTGAACGACGAACTCAATGTTATTAGCCAGGCCATTCCAAGCCTGATTGAACTCTTAAAAACAAAAGGGCGTATCGCGATCATCAGTTTCATTCGCTTGAAGACCGCATTATCAAAAATGTCTTTCGTCAGGCGAGTCTCGATTGCATCTGCCCGCCAGAAAAGTTGATTTGCGACTGTGGACACCAAGCCACCGTCAAAGTCCTCACCAAGCGGCCCATCACCGCCAGCGAGGACGAATTGCACACCAACCCACGATCCCGCAGTGCCAAACTGCGCGTCGCGGAGAAACTATAAACGGCATAGTATTTGCAATATTAAAAGGTATGAATACGACAACAACACCATCACAAGCCTATAAACAAAGTCCTTGGCGTCGCCAGATGCAAGTCATCGGCGCGTTCATGCTGGTTTTGGTGATTGTTGCCACTATCGCTGGGCTCTACCTTTCCATCAGCGGACGTGCAGCGGCAGCTGGCCGACGCATTCAGGAACTTGAAATGCAAGCCACTACGCTGAATCTCGATATAAACAACCTGCGCACGCGCCTGGCACAAGTTTCATCGTCGCACGCGCTTAACGAACGGATTAGTGATTTGAACATGCGAATCCTTGACCCCCCCATACCACCATTTATCTGGAAGTGCCCGGTTACAGCCCTGACATTCGCAAAGGCAGTGGAAATCAGCCAGCGCCAGTAACTGTGCCAAAAGCCAAACTCTTACCGGAGTACACCAGTTCACTTTGGGACTGGCTGCGCGAAAAAAAATCTGGACGGTTTCTCCGCAGCCTTCAATTACCGACGAGGTCACACCATGAACGCGCAAAATGGTCACGGACGCATCTTAACGATTTGCATTTTAGCGACCCTCATCGCGGTCGCGATTTGCGTGCAGTTTATTCGCATTCAAAACATGGATGTCGCTCAGCAAATCCTTGATGACAGCAAAGCCTACCAGGGTGTTACCCGCCTGGTTTACCCCAACCGTGGCAATATTTATGACGCCAAAGGGCGCTTGTTAGCCGGCAACGAAACCACTTATGAAGTCGGGCTTGACCTGAACGCCATCCTGAACGGACAGGAAGAAACTATTGCCTCTGCTGTTTCCGAAATTCTTGGTATGGATTACGACAAAGTCCTGGCATACGCCATGATTGAACCGGGTAATGGCAATCCGTTCTACATTCAGCTGGACGGTTTCGTCAGCCCAGATAAAATCCTGGAATTTGAAGCTTTAATCGAAGAATACAAAAACATGGAACTGGGACGTAATCAAATCCGCCCCCAGACTCAACGGGCTCATGTGGACTGCCCACAACAAACGCAGTTATCCCGAAGGCACCACCGGCTCGAATATACTCGGCTTCTATAAATATCTCGACCGCACCCAGGGGGGGATGGGTTACTTCGGCGTTGAAGAAACTTATAACACCCTGTTAGCCGGCACACCCCAAATGGTTTACACCGCGTTTGACCCGCAAAAGCTTTCCATGCTTGATGAAATCCCGGCCGGTGCCGACATTGAACTCACCTTCAACCGCGAAATTCAGGCCATGGCGGAACAAGAACTTGACGAAGCCATCGAGTGGTCTGGCGCCAAGGGCGGCACAATTCTCATCTACAACCCAAAAAAAATGGCGAAATTATCGCCATGGCCAACACCCCCGCGCCTTGACCCGAACGAGTACTGGAATTACGGTGAATTATTCCCAAATCCCGAACCTTTCAACCCAACCATCAGCAAAACTTATGAACCCGGTTCGGTTTTCAAAGCCATCACTGTTGCCATCGCCCTGGATACCGGTGCTATTGAAATGGACACCGTTTATTCAGATGATGGCGCATACGAAATCGGTGGCGTTGAAATTCGCAACTGGGACTACGGTGCTTATGGCGACGTAGACATGACCGATTGCATGCGCTGGTCGCTCAACACTTGCCTGGCATGGATGGCTGAAGAAATCGGTCCTGATAACTTCTACCGCTATCTGAAAGCCTTCGGTTTCGACCGCAATACCGGCATCGACCTGGGTGGCGAGACCCACTGGCCCCCCCTGAAACTGCCCGGTGACAGCAACTGGTACGAAATCGACCTGGCTACAAACGCCTTCGGACAGGGTATTTCCGTTACACCTATCCAAATGGCAATGACCGTTGGCGCGCTGGCCAACGAAGGCAAAATGTACGTTCCCCCCCACGTGGTAAAAGCGGTCATCATCGACGGTAAACGTTATGAAGTTGAGCCGGTTTTGGCAGGCACGCCCGTGAGTGCCGAGACCGCGCGTCAGGTGACCGCCATGCTCACCGAAACCCTGATGGACGAATCGTACGAAAACGCCTATATCGATGGCTACACCTTCGCCGGCAAAACCGGTACCGGTCAAATTCCTACCGAATACGGTTACACCAACCCGCTTACCAACGCGTCGTTTGTTGGCTGGGGGTCCTTCAGAAGACCCGCAAGTTGTTATTTACGTGTGGATGCAGGAACCCACGCGCGATATTTGGGGCAGTCAAATTGCCGCTCCGATTTTCTCAAAAGTGGTTGAAAACTGGTTGTCTTGATGGACATCCCCCCCTGACAGCATCCGTCTTTGAACCAGCCAGACCGGCAGGTCATGGAAGCAGGAGAGTAAAAATGAGTGTATTAAGTATTTCCCACATCTTAAAGGCACTCAAATCGCCCATTCAGACCGTTGAAGCGGATATTCCCGTTTACGGTGGCTGTATTGATTCACGCCGCTGTGAAGATGGCTCGCTGTTTATCGCCATTAAGGGTGAAGTTACTGACGGACACTTTTACGTTGATAACGCATTCAATAATGGCGCTTATATGGCGATTATTGACCACGCCATCGAATCGGATTACCCAGTAGTTGACATCGCTGACCCGAATGCGATTATCCCCCCCACCGAAGCGCCTTACAGCTTGCTGGTGCCAGATTCAATTCTTGCCCTGCAAACCATCGCCACTTACTGGCGCGAACAGTTCGATATCCCCCCCGTTGTCGGCATCACCGGCAGCGTGGGCAAATCTTCCAGCAAAGATTTGATTGCCAGCGTGCTCTCCCATCGCATGCGCACGCTCAAAAACCCTGGCAACTACAACAATGAAATCGGCTTGCCCTTAACCCTGCTAAGCCTGACCCATGAACATAAAATCGCCGTGCTCGAGATGGGCTTTTATGTCGCGGGCGAAATTAAACTCCTTTGCGATATCGCGCACCCTAATATTGGCGTGCTCACGAATATTGGTACCGTGCATGCCGAACGCGCTGGCTCAATTGAAGCCATCGCGGAAGGAAAAGCTGAATTACTCGAAGAACTGCCCGAAGCCCCCAAGGGTCTGGCAATTTTGAATTATGACGATGATTTTGTCCGCGAGATGGCTTCAAAAACCCATGCCCGCGTTTTCTACTACGGGCTTGATCCCCCCCGCGCTGACCTTTGGGCGGATGAAATTGAAAGCCGTGGGCTGAACGGTATCCGCTGCCGATTGCACCATCAGGGCGAATCTTACTATCTCACCGCTCCACTCATCGGACGCCATTCCGTCTTTACCATCTTGCGCGCCTGCGCTGTCGCGCTCAACCTGGGCATCAGCTGGGACTGGATTTTCCACGCCTTCAAAAGCAGTCGCGAACAGGTCCGCGTCGTTACCGTCAAGACCCCCCCTTCCGGCGCGCTCATCATCGACGATACCTACAATGCCTCACCCGATTCAACCCTTGCCGCTCTCAACTTGCTTGGCGATATCGACGGACGCAAGGTTGCCGTACTGGGCGATATGCTTGAACTCGGCCAGTACGAACGCGAAGGACACCGCCGCGTTGGCTTGCGCGCGTCAGAAATCGCTGATGAAATCGTTCTGGTTGGCACACGCAGTCAAATCACGCGCGATGCTGTCCTGGAGACTGAATTTAAACCTGAAAACCTGCGTTGGTTCGAAAACACCGATGAAGCCATCGCCTACTTGAAACCACGCTTAAGCAAAGGCGATATTGTGCTCGTCAAAAGTTCACACAGTATGCATCTTGAGAGAATCGTCTCAGCTTTGGAGGAGGTCCACTAATGGAAAATACCACAATCGCGATTGCAGTCAGTGGCATTGCCTTCTTGTTAACAGTTATTTGGGGCGATCCTTTCATTCGCCTGCTCAAACACTGGAAAGTGGGCAAAATCATTCGTGTTGACGACCTGCCCGAATCACACCGTGAAAAATGAACGTCCCCACCATGGGTGGCTTGATGTTTATTCTGCCGGTTACCTTGTTAACCGTCATTTTAAACGCGGTAACGCTATTTGGTTCACGCGTATTTGGTATGTCGATCTTAGTCCCCCTGGCCTGTATGTGGGGGGGTTTCGCGATTATTGGCGCGATTGACGACTGGGAAGGCATCCGTGGTCCCCGACGCGGTATTGGCATGTCCAGCAAAGTGAAGCTGATCTTGCAAATTATTGTCGCGCTGGTTATCGCCTATATGCTGCGCTATCAATTGCGTGTCCCTGAAATGATTTGGCCCGTCACCGGTGGCTATATTACCATCGGATGGCCCTACGTCATTATTGCTGCTTTTATTATTGTTGCCATGGCAAATGCCGTCAACTTTACCGATGGCATCGACGGTTTAGCCGGCATGATTTCGCTGACCGCGTTTGGCATTTATGGCATCGTCGCTATGACCCAGGGGCAAATCTACCTGGCACGATTTTGTTTTTGTATTGTTGGCGCTTTGGCAGGCTTTTTGTGGTTCAACGTCAAGCCCGCGCAACTCTTTATGGGCGATACCGGCTCCCAGGCATTGGGCGCCACGCTGGCGGTCGTCGCTTTGATGACCGGCCAGTGGCTCTGGCTCCCCCTAATCGCCATCATTCCTACTGCGGAGATGCTCTCGGTCGTCATTCAGGTGATTTACTTCAAAGCCACAGGCGGACGCCGGGTCTTCAAGAAAACACCTATTCACCATCACTTTGAGATGATTGGCTGGGAAGAAAGCCAAATCGTAATGCGATTTTGGCTCATAGAACTGATTGGCGCAATGATTGGCCTAAGCATGACATTTATTGGATAAACGATGAAAAATATGACTCAAAAAAAACATTCTGATTATTGGCGCGGCCCGACAAGGCCTGGCAGCATCGCGTTATCTCGATAAACATGGTGCCAGGGTAACCTTAACCGACGCGCGTCCTGAAGCAGAACTGACTGACGCCAAACAAAGTCTGACAGACACCCAGGTGAAAACCCACTTTGGCGCGCATCCACTTGAACTTCTCGACGGCGTTGACCTTGTCTGCGTTTCTGGCGGCGTGCCTTTGGATATTCCCATCATCCGAGAAGCCCGCAAGCGACGCATCAAGCTAAGCAATGATTCGCAGATATTCCTTGAAAACTGACCCCCCTGCACAGTCATCGGCATCACCGGTTCCGCTGGAAAAACAACCACGACTACCTTGCTTGGCAAAATGGCGGAACAGTTCTTCGCCATGAAGACCCATAAAAACCGCGCCTGGACCGGTGGCAACATCGGCTACCCGCTCATCAACAACGTTGATGAGATGCACGAAGACGACCTGGCCATTATGGAACTTTCCAGCTTCCAGCTTGACTGATGACCCGCTCTCCCCCCCACGTCGCCGCCGTGCTAAACATCACCCCCCCCAACCACCTTGACCGACATGGCACACTGGCGCATATACTGCCGCCAAAGCGCGCATCCTGAAATTCCAAAAGCAAGCTGACCTTGCCATTCTCAACCGTGATGACAAAGGTTCCTGGGACTTACGCGACGAACTCCACGGCGACCTAATCAGCTTTGGTTACAAGCAACCTGGCAAAATGAACATGGCACCTACGTTGAAAACGGAAACATCATGCTTCAGATTGCCCGCGAACGTATGAAAATGTTGCCCATCGAGTGGATTCCTTTACGCGGTGAACACAACCTGCAAAATGTTTTGGCAGCCTGTGCCATTGCCGCTGGCGCGACCATCGCCCTGCCGGCTATTCAGACCGCCATCGAAGAATTTGAAGGCGTTTCTCACCGGCTGCAACTCGTCGCGACGCGAAACGACGTAAAGTGGTATGACGACTCCATCGCCACCACACCCGAACGCTCGCTTGCCGCGTTGAAATCTTTCGACGAACCCATCATTCTGCTTTGGGTGGTCGCGATAAAAACCTGCCCTGGGAAGACTTGCTCGCCTTTGCCAGCCAAAGAGCCAAACACATCGTTTTGTTTGGCGAAGCCAGCCCGATGATTGCGGAAATCCTTGGCCACAGCAAAAAAACCAGCCAACTATTTGTCGCTCAGCCAGGCTGGAACCCTTCAGAACGCGGTCAAAATCGCCGCGGAGAAAGCTGAAGCCGGCGACATCGTTCTACTCTCTCCCGGTGGCACCAGTTATGACGCTTTTGTTGACTTTGAAGAACGTGGCAACTGCTACGCGAAATGGATAAGTGAGTTATGAGTACTCAAGTTCAAGCCCAGGCAAAACCAGTCGGCGTAAACGCCTTGGCATCGATGTGCCCTTGTTAATCATCGTTGCCTGTTTGGTCGTTTTTGGCTTGCTGATGGTCTATTCTTCAAGCTGGGACGCTTCTTTGCTCATTGACAAAGAACCGACCTATGTCTTTACTCGCCAGTTGATTTGGGTAGCCATCGGCATCGTGGTTTGTATTATGGCAAGTTTGTTTGACTATCACCACTATAAAAAGCTGGTCATCTTCATGATGATCGGCATCCTGGGTCTTCTGTTTGCTGTGCTCATTATCAACGAAGTGCGTTTTCGGCGGCGCGTTCGCTCTTTAGCGGTTCCGTGCAACCAGCAGAACTCGCCAAAATGGCGATTATTCTCTATTTAGCCGTTTGGCTCGACAATCGCCGGGAAACACTAAGTAATTTCAAAGAAGGCCTCTTGCCGCTGGGCATCATCGTTGGCCTGGTTGCCGCCTTCATTATCGCCCAGCCTGACATTAGCGCGTCGATGACTGTCGTCATTTTGGGAGTTATGATGTTCTTCCTGGCGGGTGGCGATATGCGCCAAATCATCCTCATTCTACTTGGCGCGGGCGCGTTAGGTTTTCTGATGATTACCGTCATGCCCACCGGTAAAGCGCGTTTCGCGCAGTACATTAGCGGTATGCGCAATCCCCCCCGCGAAGGCTCCTATCACATCCGACGTACTTTCGAAGCCGTCATCAAAGGACGCTTCTTCGGGGGGGTTGGACTTGGTAATGCCGATACCAAATTCACCGGCCTGCCCTTGCCCCCCCATACCGACAGTATCTTTGCCGTTATCGCTGAAGAAACCGGCGTTTTCGGCTCATTTTTCGTCATTATTTTGTTTGTTCTCTTGCTCTGGCGTGGTTACGTTATCGCTAAAAACGCGCCGGACAATTTAGGCAAGCTTTTATCATTCGGATTAATCGGATGGATAGTTTTGGAAGCACTGATGAACATCGCGGTTATTGTTGGGCTTTTCCCCCCATGGCAGGAAACGCTTTACCCTTCATCAGCGCGGGTGGCTCAAGCATGGTCACCACCCTTTTTGCCATCGGCATTGTGATGAACGTTTCGCGTCAGAGTGCCGCAAAAATAAATCAGGAAAGGAGTTCAGGCAGTGCGGCTGTTGATTTGCGCGGGCGGGACTGGCGGCGGAGTGTATCCCGCCCTAACCGTTACCGAGATACTGAATAAAGCTGGTCACGACATTCTCTGGGTTGGCACAGCCGACGGCATCGAAGCTAATTTGGTGCAACGCGCTGGCATTCCCTTTGAAGGCATTCGCGCCGCTGGCGTGCATGGTGTGTCCATTAAAAACTGCCTGGAAACCTACTAAAACTATGGAAAGGCTACCGAGACTCAAAAGCGATATTGAAACGCTTCAAACCCGACGTTTTGCTCTTCACCGGCGGGTTCGTGGCAGTGCCTATGGCATTAGCCGGACGTCACGTGCCGTCTTTGCTTTATGTGCCCGACATCGAACCCGGTTTGGCGCTAAAAACGCTCGGTCGCTTTGCCAAAAAAAATCGCAATTACCACGGAGGATACCAAAATGTTCTATAAGTCTTCCGATAAACTCGTTGTTACCGGCTATCCCTTGCGCGATGAACTCAAGCAATGGACCAAGCCCGAAGGTTTGGAATACTTCCACTTTAGCCCCCCCGATTTGCCCACCATTTTGTTCATGGGTGGCAGCACTGGCGCGCGTTCGATTAATAAAGCCGTCATTAGCATTGCCGATAAACTGGTCGAAAAGTACCAGGTCATCCATCTCGTTGGACATCTCGACTGGGAAAAAGTCAGCAAAGCCACCGAATCGCTTGGCGCGCGCTATCAGGCCTTCCCCCCCTATCTGCACGAAGTCGGTGCCGCGATGGCAGCCGCTGATTTGGTCGTCTCACGCGCTGGCGCGAGTGCCTTGGGCGAGTATCCCTACTTCGCTCTGCCAGCCATTTTAGTACCTTATCCCTACGCCTGGCAGTACCAAAAAGTCAACGCGGACTATCTGGTAGACCGCGACGCAGCTATTCTGCTGGAAGATTCACGCCTGATGGCAGAACTCCATGAAACTATTGAAAACCTGATGCAAAACCAGGCAAACTCGCCCGCATGTCCAACGCCATGCGCTCGCTAACCCATCCCAACGCGGCCGAGAACATCGCCGAACTACTCTACGAAATGGCAGGCGCGGCATGAGAATAGTGCATCTGATCGGCATCGGTGGAACAGGCATGAGCGCGATTGCCATCTTTTTGCTTGAAAAGGCTATAAAGTGACCGGCAGCGACAAAAACCGCTCGTCGTACTTTGACCTTGTTCGCGCCAAAGGTGCTGACGCGCGCGTTGGCAGCCATCCCGACCTTGCCACACAAGCCGACGTCATCGTGCGCTCTTCCGCCATTCGCGACGAAGACCCCCCCGAAGTTCTCGCCGGCAAAGCGGCAGGCATTCCCGTGCTCAAACGCTCCGACTTCCTGCCCGAAATCACCGCGGGCAAAGATACCATCGCCATCGCCGGCACGCATGGCAAAACCACAACCACCGCCATGCTCATCGAAATGCTAAGCAATCTTGGCCAAGATCCGAGTTTCATTCTCGGTTCCGAAATCAAGAAACTGGGCACCAACGCCCATGCCGGCCATGGCGGGCTCTTTGTCATCGAAGCCGATGAATATGACTACATGTTCCTGGGACTGGCACCGCAAATCAGCGTGATTACCAACATCGAATATGACCACCCCGACTGCTTTACCACACCTGAAATTTACGAACAGGCTTATGTGGACTTCCTGAACAAAACCAAAGCCGGTGGCGTCGCTTTACTCTGCGCCGAAGACCCTGGTGTAAAACATCTTCTTGCCAACAACAGTTTTGACCACATCCAGGTACTTACCTACGGTTTGGACGAAAACTGCGATTACACCGCGCTGTTCCTTGACCCCCCCAGCCATGCTTCAAACGAATTTGTCCTGACCAGCAAGCGTGGCGGTGTGCCCCCCCAACTCAGTGGCCCCCCCTTTACCCCCAGCCTGCCTGGAAAACACAACGCGCTCAACGCCACCGCGATTTTGGCCTGTTTGCACATCCTGGGCATCAATCCTCAGTTAGCCTGCGAAAGCCTGGCCGACTTCAGCGGTACCGAACGGCGCTGGGACCTTGTTTACGAAAAAGACGGCGTTACGCTCATCAACGACTACGGTCACCACCCCCCCACACAACTCCGTTACACGCTTGAGGCGGTACGCAACGCTTATCCCGACCGCAAAATCTGGGCAGTTTGGGAACCCCATACTTTAGTCGCACGCAAAGCTTGCAAAAAGATTATATCGACGCGCTCAAGCTGGCAGATCAGGCAATCATCATGGAAATCTACGCTGCCCGCGAAGTGGACGAAGGTTACACGCCCCCCCAGGTCATCGTTGACGCGCTTGAAGATGGCAAAGCCCTTTACCTGCCCGATCAGGATGAAGCCACCGCGCTCATTTACGAACTCATTCAGCACAATGATTTGATTATTGTTTTCTCAGCTGGCAAGGGTCCCCAGTTCAGCGCGAAATTACAGGCGTTATTAGAAGAAAATAATTCAGAAACCCTTCAACCCAGCTTGCCCATGCGCAAACTTGAAGCTCTCTTCGGCGCGAAACTGCAACGTGGCGAAGAACTTGCCAAATATACAAGCATTAAGGTCGGTGGACCCGCTGCCGGATTGATTGTTATCAACACTTTGGACGAATTACGCCACGCGGTGAAATCACTTTGGTCTTTGGATGTACCCTTCAAGATTTTAGGCGGTGGCTCAAATCTGCTCGTTAGCGATAAAGGCTATCCCGGTATCGTGCTCATCAACCGCTGCAACAAAGTTGAGATTTTCAAAGACCATACGCCCCCCCCTGCTCTATGCTGAAGCCGGCGCGAAACTGGGCACCGTCGCCCAAATGGCATCCCGCGCGGGACTGGGTGGACTGGAATGGTGCAACAGCATCCCCCCCGGCACGGTCGGTGGCGCGGTTTATGGCAATGCTGGCGCGCATGGTGGCGATGTGCAATCGCAGCTTGATACCGTCACGCTTATCACCCGCGATGGTGGCGAACAAACGCTCAGCGTTGAAGATATGGACTTTCAATATCGCTCAAGCAAATTGAAACGCGAAGGCGTTGATGCGGTCATATTTTCCGCGACTTTCCACGGTGAACACGTCGACTCAAGCGAATCGCTTGAAAAGCTCGACGCTCTCACCGCCAAACGTGCTCAAGCCCAGCCCAAAGGCCACAGTTTTGGCTCAACCTTCAAGAACCCGTCCAACGATTTTGCTGGTCGTCTGCTTGAAGAGGCTGGCATGAAAGGTTTTGTTTACGGCAAAGCACGCGTGAGTGACAAGCATGCCAACTTCATTCTCAACGATGGCGAAGCTTCCGCGCAGGAGATTTACACGCTCATTCGCATGGGTCAGGCGCGTGTCAAGGAAAAATTTGGAATCGATTTACAAACCGAAATCGAGTTAATAGGAGATTTCGATGAGTTCTAAACGCTTAAATCTGGCTTTGATATTTGGTGGTCGCTCCGGTGAACATGAGGTCTCGGTGATGTCCGCGCGCTCGGTGCTGCAGGCAATCGATACCGACAAATATCAGGTCTGGCAAATCGGCATCACCCGCGAAGGCCACTGGCTGACCGGTGAAAACACACTCCAGGCCTTCGAAAACAAGTCCTGCGAGAGTCTGAAACAAGTCGTTTTAATGCAAATCGACGATAAAACAGTCTTACACCAGCTTGTGGACGGAAATCTGCAAAAATCAGCGCGATTGACGTCTTCTTCCCCCCCATCTTGCATGGCACCTATGGCGAAGATGGCACCATTCAAGGCTATTTTGAAATGCTCGACGTAGCCTATGTGGGCGCTGGCTTGCTTAGCTCATCAGTTGGCATGGATAAAGGCATTTGCAAAGACCTCGTCGCGAATCTCGGCGTCCCCCCCGTTTTGGAATACAAGATTTTTAACCGTCAAAAAAAATCGAAACCGACCTGGAAGCCACGGCGCTGGAAGCTGAAAAGATTGCCCCCCCTACCCGCTTTTCGTTAAACCGGCGAATCTTGGCTCATCGGTGGGCATCAGCAAAGCCAAAAACCGCCAGGAACTGATTAAAGGCCTGGAAATCGCCGCAAAATACGACCGTCGCGTGCTCGTTGAACGGGGGGGTATTAACGCCCGCGAAATTGAAGTTAGCGTGCTGGGCAACACAGACCCCATCGTATCGACACCCGGCGAGATTATCCCCGGTGATGAATTCTACAGCTACGACGACAAATACATTGATGGCATCGCCAGAACTTTCGTTCCCGCGGATTTATCCGACGCCATAACCCAACGCGTGCAGGAAATCGCCCTGCAGGTTTATCAGGGCATCGATTGCGCGGGAATGGCGCGCGTTGACTTTTTAATTGACAAACACAACGAAGAAATCTTCTTCAGCGAAATTAACACCATTCCCGGGTTCACCCCCCCATCAGCATGTTCCCCCCCAAACTGCTCGCCCACGGGGCATCACTTACCCGGAATTGATTGACCGCCTCATCGCACTGGCACTTGAACGCAAGGCGGACCGCGATAAAACGATAAGGAGTATACAAGCCTAATGGCACGCAAGCCCGAGGAACTCTCACGCGCGGACCAAATCCGCGCCAGGCGACATATCGAGCCTGTCAAACGCAAGCCTATTGAGCGCGCGCCGCAAGAAAGCACCCAGCGCGCCGCCAGGTCTGCGTCGCGTGTGGTTACCCGACGGCAATACACCGACACTCAGGCGACACCCCAGGCTGAAAGCAGTCGCGGTAACCGGCCAGTCTACATCCCCACCGGCACACCTGGCAAAGAGCTGAGACTCCCGGCTGTGCCCCGCGTGAGCGTTGGCATGCGCGTTTCTCCGGCATATTAGCACTTTGCTTTTGGTTGGGGGGGTAATCAGTATGCTCAAAGCGACAACTTCAAGGTCAACCCCCCCAACGGAATCAACATTCGCGGTAACTTCCGTGTCAGCAATGCTGAAATCGCCTCAAAACTCAGTTCATATGGCACGCGCATTATTGAAGTTGAACCGGACAAAATCGAACAAGTCATTATTCGCGACTTCCCTGATATCAAAACAGTAAAGGTCGGGGTTAGTTTGCCTGCTAATTTAAACGTACTGGTCGTGGAACGCATTCCTTCCATCATTTGGTTTGTCGACGCGACCGAAAACAGAAGCCAGTCAAATTTGGATAGACGACGAAGGATACAGCTTTGAAGTGCGCGGCGCGGCCAGCTTGCCGATTGAAGTGCACGCCAACACCACCCCCCCGCCACCCCCCCATTCAAACCCGTGGAAATGGAAAAACCGACCGCACCTGAAGAGACGGAAACAGAAGAAGAAATTTTCAAGGAACCTGAACCCAACGTTGACCCCCCCAGACTGGTTGAGGCTATTCAGGCACTCAATCAACTTAAACCCCCCAGGGCACTCAGTTGCGCTATGACGCCAGGCGCGGCTTGGGTTGGGTAGACCCAAATTATGGTTGGATGGTCTACTTTGGCAGAAGTGCCGAACATTTGGATTTAAAGATGGCGCAATATCAAAAAAAATAGCGGAGCTGATTTTGGAAAGAAACTTGCAACCGACTCTTATTAGCCTTGAGTTTTTGCACGCTCCGTATTTTCGCTAGGAGTTTTATTATGGATGAACCTATTGTTGTCGGATTAGATGTTGGAACAAGCAAAATAGTTACCCTGGTCGCCCGTATTGAGAATGGCACCACTATGCGTGTCTTGGGCGTGGGTGTGGAACCCAGCCACGGCATTCGCAACGGTAATGTTGTGGACATCAACGCCGCCTCAGACGCCATTGCCCGCTCCATCGAAAAGGCCGAACGCACCTCCGGCTACGAAATCAACAGCGCGATTGTCAGCCTGGCCGGCGCGCAGGTGAGTTCCACCAACAGCAAAGGCATCGTTGGTATTTCTGGCCGGGTTATTGACCAGGAAGATGTTTTCCGCGCGCTTGATTCTGCCCAGGCTATCGCTATCCCGCATAACCGCGAAATTATCCATGTTATCCAGCGCGGTTTTATCATTGACGGCCAGGAAGGCATTCGCCAACCGGTTGGCATGCACGGTTACAGGCTGGAAGTCGAAACGCACATCATCACCGCCTCATCATCCACAATTAACAATTTGCGCCAGTGTGTATCGCAAGCTGGCATCGACGTCAGCGACTTTGTGCTCAACCCCCCCTGGCAGCTGGTGAAGCCGTACTCTCCGAAACCGAACGCAATTTGGGCGTCGCCCTGGTCGATTTGGGCGGGGGCACCACCGATATTGCCATTTACGTCAATGGTGACATTTGGTATGCCAACGTCCTGCAAATCGGCGGTTATCACGTTAGTTCAGACATTGCCCAGGGCCTGCGCTTGCCCCCCCTGGATGTTGCCGAAGAAGTCAAAAAACAACACGGTCACGCCGTGCTGGACGACATCGGCGAAAAAGAGACTTTTAATATTGTTACCTTTGGCTCCGAACAGAGCACAAAAATCGAACGGCGCGAGTTGGTTAATATCATTGAAGCCCGCGTTGAAGAAATTATGGAAATGGTCGAGCAGGAAATCAAACGCTCGGGCTACGACGTGATGTTGCCTGCTGGTATTGTACTCACCGGCGGTGGCGCTGAAATGCCCGGCATCAGAAAACTTGCCAACCGCATCACTGGTTTGCCAGTCCGTATCGGCAAGCCCGAAAACATTGTTGGTCTTACCGACCAAATCAGCAATCCAGCCTGCGCAACGAGTGTTGGACTCTTGCAATGGGCCCTTTTAATGACGGAAACACACCAGATTTTGCCCGAACAATCTGGAGAATCAAAGCCCCCCCAAAAAGCCAAAGCGGAAGGCTTTCTTGGTTGGCTACGCAAAATTTTACCTTAGACAGGTTTTATTATAGAGGAGAAAAAAAATGGAAGCAAAACAAACTGAATCATATGCACGAATCAAAGTCGTCGGCGTCGGTGGTGGCGGATGTAACGCCGTTAACCGCATGATTGCCGAAGGACTCCACGGTATTGAATTTATCGCGATTAATACCGACGCCCAGGCGCTGCTCAAATCCCAGGCGCAAACCCGTGTTCGCATCGGCGACAAGTCCACCCGTGGTCTTGGTGCTGGTGGTAACCCCCGAGGTTGGCCAGGCAGCCGCTGAAGAATCAGCCGAAGAACTTTACGAAGTGCTCAAAGGCGCCGACATGGTCTTTGTTACCGCCGGTCTTGGTGGTGGCACTGGCACCGGCGCGGCACCCGTTGTGGCACAAATCGCCAAGGAAATCGGCGCCTTAACTATCGGTGTGGTTACCCGTCCTTTCGCATTTGAAGGCGCGCACCGTGCCAGATCAGCCGAAACCGGCGCGCAAAAACTCAAAGAACATGCCGACACGCTGATTGTTATCCCCCCCAACGATCGTCTTTTGCAAATCGTAGGCAAAACATCGGACTGAACGACGCCTTCCGCATGGCGGATGATGTCCTGCGTCAGGGTATCCAGGGTATTTCAGAACTGATTACCATTCCGGGCTTAATCAACCTTGACTTTGCCGACGTTCGCACCATTATGTCCGAAGGTGGCGCCGCGCTGATGGCTGTCGGTGTTGCCAGTGGCGAAGACCGCGCCCGAATCGCTGCCGAACAGGCCATTTCCAGCCAGCTTTTGGATGTCACCATCAACGGCGCGCATGGTATCTTGTTCAACGTTACCGGTGGTCCAAACCTTTCGCTCTTTGAAGTCAACCAGGCTGCGGCAATCATCAAAGAAACCGCCAGCGAAGACGTCAACCTCATTTTCGGTGCCGTTATCGATGAGAAGATGGGCGACGAAATTCGCATTACCGTTATCGCCACGGGTTTCGATCGCAACCGCCCCCCCCAGCTGACCGAGGATCAAGCGGAATCCTTCTTGATCCCAAACACCCCAAATGGGCCAGGTTGGCCAGCAAAGTCCCTTCTTAAGTCGCTCTGAGTACAAACACCAGGCTGAACCCACCCACACCGCAAAACCCAAAGCCCAGCAAGAATACGTTTATACCAGCGAAGTTGACCTCAACCTCCCCCCCGCTTTCATCCGCCGTCAGCAAGCCAACCGCGGTAAATAAGCGAGACTAAATGTGCTTCCCAAATCGTCCTTTCCCGTGATGAGAAAGGACGATTTTGCACGTTTGTTTTCAAGGAGAAGTTTTATTTATTATTATGTTTGCAAGATTTCTTAATCATGCCTTTACCACCCGTTAAACCACCCAAAAAAACAAGAGGATTTATGCAAAACAAATATCCACCCCCCCCGAGAAACTGCTAAGCTACGCGCAGGATTTAGACAATGTTAAAGAAAGCCATTTCTTAAGCTTTAATTTACATTTTTTTACTTGCAAGCTTTCTTAACGTGTGCTAGAATGAATTTCGCCATATGTAGGGGTCTATTAATTTTCAACCCTAACATATAGGGATATTACCAGGAGTTCTTATGAAGTGTCCACATTGCCAGCATAACGACAGCAGCGTCGTTGATACAAACAAAGAAGCCCAGGGTGGTATACGCCGACGACGCGAATGTCTCAACTGTGGACAGCGCTTTAGCACCATCGAACGCCCTATTCTTACAACCCCCCCACTCATCATCAAACGCGATGGCACCCGCGAAACTTTCGACCGCGAAAAACTGCTCGCTGGCTTACGCAAAGCCTCGTCCAAACGTCCGGTTACTGCCACCATGATTGAAAACTCGTTGACCAAATTGAAGCTGAACTTCAAAACGGGGTCGCTCCGAAATCAACTCGCGTGTTATCGGCGATCTTGCTGTAAAAGGGCTTAAAGAACTGGACCACATCGCCTACATTCGTTATGCCATTGTTTACTTACGTATGGATGACCTGCACACCGTCCGTGACGAGATAGATCATCTGTTATCTGAAGAAGAATAATTATTAGAGGTATCATCATGACCGAAGCCACACTCAATCACGGCTTGCTGCCGACTCCCCCCCAAACCGGAAGGTTTACCTTCCATTGAACTCAGCGAAAACTCCATCAAAATTCTCCAAAACGCTACCTGCGACGCGGTTTAGACGGTGAACCCGTTGAAGAAATCGACGATATGTTTTGGCGCGTCGCCTGGCACATCGCTGACGTTGACAGCAGCGACGAAGAAAAACACGCCCTGGCAATCCAGATTTACCATCTGCTGGTCTCAAAAGCGTTCTTTCCAAACTCGCCCACCTTCACCGGCGCGGGAACACCCCCCCTGGGACAACTGGCTGCCTGTTTTGTTTTGCCTATCTCAGATGATATGGGCAGGGCCAGCGATGGCATCTTTAGCACCCTACGCATTGCCGCGCTCATTCAGCAGACCGGCGGTGGCAATGGCTTCAACTTCTCGCGATTGCGCCCCCCAGTGGCTCCACGGTAAACTCCAGTGCTGGCGAAGCCACCGGCCCCCCCGTGGGTTTCCTGAAGGTTTACGACAACGCCTTTGGCGAAATCGCCCAGGGTGGCACGCGTCGTGGCGCGAATATGGGCATTTTGCGCGTTGACCATCCCGACGTGGAAAAGTTCATCACCTGCAAAACCAGCGAAACCGCCATCACAAACTTTAATATCTCACTGGCAATCACTGATGAATTCATGGAAGCCGTTAAAAACGACGCGGACTGGGACCTGGTCTTCCCCCCCGACGTGCACGACCCATCGTATAAAAAAATTCTCCGGCACCATTGAAAACGCCAGGGAACAAGGAATACCCATTAAAACTTTCAAAACAGTAAAAGCCCGCACGCTTTTTGACAGTCTTGTCAGGCAAGCCCACCACAACGGCGAACCGGGTGTTCTCTTCATCGATCGCTGCCAACCGCGACAACCCCCCCGTACCGCATCTCTATCATCTTGAAGCCACCAACCCCCCCTGTGGCGAACAGTGGCTTGGCCCCCCCTACGAAAACTGCTGTTTGGGTTCCATCAACCTTGCTGAACATTGTGGCGAAAATGGCAGCATCGACTGGGAAAAGCTCAAAGAAAGCACAATCCTCGCTACCAAATTCCTGGATAACGTGGTTGATAAAACGCCTACGTACCAGCTGTGCCCGAACTGCGTGAATCAGCGCTGAACGCGCGCCGCATCGGCCTGGGCATCATGGGCCTGGCCGACCTGATGTACCACGCCGGCGTGCGCTATGGCTCTGAAGCAGCGATTGATTTCTGTGGGCAAATCATGGAATATATCCGCTATTATTCAATGCTCACCAGCATTCAACTGGCTGAACAAAAAGGCGCTTTCCCTGCTATCAAGGGCAGCATCTACGACCCTGAAAATCTCAAATGGCAGCCACCCACCCCCCCGCTCAAGCCCTACACCAGCGACTGGGGACGCCCAGCCATCAACTGGGACGACATCACCCAGGGCATCCGTCAACACGGTATCCGCAACGCCGCCCAAACCACCATCGCGCCCACTGGCACCATCGGTACCGTGGCGGGCATTGAAGGCTACGGCTGCGAACCGGTTTTCGCCCTGGCTTATATGCGCCATGTGGACGACCGCGGTAAAAACTCACGCTTACCTACGTTAGCCCACACTTTCAAAACGCGTTGGATAAAACTGACCTTTCCGAAGAAAGCAAAGCGGAGATCATCGAAAAGTACTCGAGAACGGCAACTGCCAGGATATCGAAGAACTTCCCGCGCATATCCGCGATGTTTTCGTCGTTTCAGCTGATATCACCGCTGACGAACATATCCACACCCAAGCCGCCCTGCAACGCTTTGTGGATAACAGCCTGAGCAAAACCATCAACTTTCCCGCCGGCACGACCGAAGAAGAAGTTGCCGATGCCTTCAAGCAAGCCTGGGAACTGGGTTGCAAGGGTATTACCGTCTATATCACCGGCTCGCGCGACGTGGTGGTTTTGGAAACCAAAGCCACATCCGAAGCCAAAGACGCCCCCGCTGCTCCCGCAACGCCTGCCGTTCAGCAAACCTTGCTCTATGGCGAAGACTTGCCCGCGCAACTCAGCTTCTGGCAAGATAGCAAAAAACCACGCCCGCGTGCTTTGCAAGGCTACACCTTCTCGATAGGCACCCCCCCACTGGGCAAAGCCTTTGTAACCATCAACGAAAACGGTGGCGGGCAACCCTTTGAAGTCTTCATCAACACTTCTAAAGCCGGCTCCGAAACCGCCGCCCACTCCGAAGCGATCGGTCGCCTTATCTCCTACACCTTACGCATCGCCTCGCCCATCCAACCCCCCCGCGAACGCCTGCGCATCGTCATGCAACAACTGGGCAACATCGGCGGTGGACGCTCACTGGGCTTTGGCAGCAACCGGGTGCGTTCCTTGCCTGATGGCATTTCCAAGGCTCTGGATGAATATCTCTGCCAGGAACACTTTGAACAGGAACCACGACCTATTTACATGCCACCACAAGAAGCTTTGCCCATGACACAGACCCAGGTAACTGAAAGCCACAGCAATCCAGGCAACCCCCCCTTCCAGCGTGTTGGCGAACTCTGCCCCCCCGAATGTGGCGAAGCAACGCTCATCAACGAAGAAGGCTGTCGCAAATGCTACACCTGCGGGCATAGTGAGTGTTAAAAAAACTCAATTAATCACAGAAGGTCTCATCCATTTTAGCCTGTAGATGAGACCTTTTTTTTGTTACTAAACATTTTTATACAGCTGTCTGTAATTTTCATCAGTATTCCCCCCCAAAACAAGCCCTTTTAATGTCAAATTACTTGACATTCCAAAACCGTTAAATGATAATTATTCTGTTCGCCGGGCGGGTGCCCCCCCTCACCTGTCCGGTGAACATTTTTAAGTCAATCAGCTTAATCTTTACAAGTTGTGACTGCTAAACAGTAGTTTCCGTAAAGAACTAGTCCCACCACTCCAGTTCCCATTCGCCAACAACAACGGTATCGCCTTCCTGGATGCCGTCATTACGCAGGGCTTTTTCAACACCCAGGCGTTCCATCAGGCGTTGGAAACGACGCACCGAACCGACCTGGTCAAAATACGTCATCGCGGCTGCTTTTCAACCATCTTACCCGTCACCAGCCAGGTATCTTCTTCGATTTGCTCAATTTCAAAAGCGCGCGGGTCTACATCAGCACGATAAACCGGCAATTCTTCTTGAGTCTCTTCAAGGGGGGGCGTTTCTTGCAGTACCTGATAAGCCTTCCACATCAGCTCTTTCATATTCAGGCCAGTTGCTGCTGAAACTGGCATCAGTTCAATGCCCTGTTCCTGCAGGTTTTGGCGATGGACTCAAACTTTTCCTGCACGTCGGGCAAGTCCATTTTATTCAAGACGACAACTTGCGGTGACCGGCTAAGATGCTCATCGAAAATTCCAGTTCGCTGTTGATAACTTCAAAATCCTGAAGCGGATCTTCCGACATACCGTCCAAAACATGGATTAAAACCCGCGTGCGCTGTACGTGGCGCAAAAATCATGGCCCAAACCCACCCCCCCTTCAGACGCGCCTTCAATCAAACCGGGGATATCTGCCAGCACCATTGTGTTGTCTAAATCAAGCTCAACAACGCCTAAATTTGGAAAGAGTGTTGTGAAAGGATAGTTGGCAATCTTGGGTTTGGCACGGGTTGTGGACGCCAAAATCGACGATTTTCCGGCATTTGGCATGCCAACCAACCCAACGTCCGCGATCAGTTTTAATTCAAGTCTTAGCGTGAATTCTTCGCCGGGCTCACCTTTTTCAGCCGTCAGGGGCACTTGCTGGCGACTGGTCGCGAAATGCTGATTACCGCGTCCGCCGCGACCTCCCTTGGCTACAATCAGTTTCTGACCTGGCGTAACCAGGTCGCCGATTAGTTCGGTGGTTTCGTCGTTATAGATTAAAGTGCCAGGCGGGACATGAATGGTCAAATCAGCCGCGCTTTTTCCGCTGCGGTTATTCGGACCACCAGGCTTGCCTGAATCAGCCTGAAAACGCTCGTTGTAATGGAAACGATTAAGGGTGTTCATCGTTGGCAGCACTTCAAAAATGATGTCACCGCCACGACCGCCATCGCCCCCCATCCGGGCCACCTTTCGCGCGATATTTTTCACGTCGCATGTGCACAATGCCATCACCGCCCTTACCGGACGCGACCCAAATTACAACTGAATCAACAAACAT
>JMBX01000002.1_pt1 | contig 70578 bp, 105 predicted proteins | sample 616521 | NCBI WGS metagenome assembly JMBX01 (sample SAMN02727906, study PRJNA239997) | anaerobic digester metagenome | biome: anaerobic digester; isolation source: mesophilic anaerobic digester inoculated with municipal waste water sludge... | place: Germany: Bielefeld University, CeBiTec ...
AATATTTGATCTTGAGTATATAAAGATCTTTCTTCTCTTTCAGGATGAGTAGGAGAAATAGCCCAATCAAAGGCAGGAAAAAAATACAAGACCTAATTTATTTTTTAGCTTTCAAATTTTATTCCCTCCTTAGATGGTAAATAAGACCAGGTTTTACTTGAGCTTTTACCCTTATGTTTTTACCAGAAGTATAAAATCCTTTTACCATATTAAAGCTGCTTTCTTCTACTATTTCAGCTTCAATTTCTTCTTCTTTGGCACCCATATTAATAGCTGCGTTTTTAACTAATTCTAAGGCTCTATTTTTAGCTTTTTCAAGATTATAATTTCTATTTATAGTTTCATACAACTCTACTTCAGGGACATTTAGAATTTTTCTATCGGTATCAGCAATCATATTTATTTCTATGGTAGGTTTTGCTAAAGCAGCACCAACAGCATTAGCAACATGATAGTTTTCAGGATAATAAGTTGGGATACCAAATTTATCCTTTAAGATAGGTGCTAATACTTTAGCTGGACCACCTATAACATTTATTAATTTTGGTTGAACTTTTTTTACCATATAATAGCTCTTTAACAGTATATACAGGTTGGCTATTTATATTGACTAAAAGCTTATCTACTTTATTTTTAATTATATCTGCCATGGTTTCAAGAATCTTTTTAGATATTTCTTCTGGAGAAAGATTTAATTCTTTACCTAAGGTTTCCATAGCTTTATATGCATTATCCCTATTTCCACCTTTCATTAATCCTAAAACTATCATTGCATCTGTAGGAGTAGGACTTGTTCCACCAAAGGATATAGGATTTCCTTTTCTTTCAGGTCCTATTTTAATTTCTTCGTTATGGATTTCAACACTACTATCTCCACCTAAACCTATGGACACACTATAAATAGCTCTTACAAGGGTTTTATAATTATCTATTGTAATTCCTAAAGGTTCAAATAAAGGCACTCCATCTGCTAAGAAGAAAATATCTGTAGTAGTGCCACCTATATCTAATAATAGGGCGTCTTTCCTTGAGGGAAGCATAGCATTTATTCCCATAAAACTGGCAGCAGGTCCAGAGAGAATAGTTTCAACAGGTTTTTCTTCGGCAGTTTCAATATCCATAGTTCCACCATCTGCCTTCAATATAAACAATGGAGCATTTACACCTTCTTTTTCTAAAGATTTTTTTATATTATTAGCAAAATTCTTAAATGTATTATATACTGCTGAATTTAGATATGAAGTATATACTCTACGGGGGGGAAAGTTTAATTTACCTGAAAGGGTATGTCCCATGGTAATATTTGGAAAATCCTTTTCTAAAATCTTTTTAATCCTTATTTCGTGACTTGGGTTTCTAGTAGAAAATTTTGTTACTATGGCACAATCATGAATATTTTCGCTTTTAAATAGATTTTTAATACTTTCTATTTCTTCTTCTTTTAAATCCTGTACCATTTTACCCCTATGATCTACATATCCCGAAATAAATATATTTTCATATCCACAATTTGAGAAATCATAATTAACTCCTGGGCCGCATTGAATAATCATTCCCACAGGTGAAGTTTTCTTTTCTACAATAGCATTAGTAGAAACAGTGGTACTTAAATTAATCCTTTTTATCTTATTTTTGTCATAACCTACAAGTAATTCTTGTAAAGCAGTCCAAATAGTTTCAAATAAATCTTCCCTATTAGTAGGATTTTTAATTTTATTTATAACTTTTCCATTTTCTACAATGACTCCGTCTATGTGGGTACCTCCCATATCTAATCCTACAATCAATTTAAATCCTCCTTATTACCTTATTTTGGTACTTATTACTATTATATCTCTAAAAATAAGGTATTATCAAGGAAAGGAAATTAAAGATTTAATTTTTAATGTTTTTATATTATATTGAGTATGTTATAATTAGTTTTAAAGGAGGGATGCAGATGAGAAAATATAATTTTCTTTTAGTATTAATCGTAGTGATGATTTTAACATTAGGTTGTAGCCCTAAATCCATGGCGGCGGAGCCTATTAAACTTATAGTAGATGGTAAGGATGTAACTTCCTTAGCAGTGCCAATAACTGAAAATGATCGAACCTTAGTACCTGTAAGATTTATTGCAGAGTCAATTGGGACAAAAGTAGGTTGGAATCATGATGAAAGAAAGGTTACTTTAGAAAAAGATAATATGTCTGTAGTATTAAAGATTGATAGTCATTTAATTCAATATAATAATAGTGAAAAGAAATTTGGTTTAAGTGATGTTGCACCTAAAATTATAAATGAGCTTACTTATGTTCCTGTAAGATTAGTTAGTAATGCATTAGGTGTAGGTATTGAATGGGATAATGATACTAGAACCATAATAGTTGATTCTAGCAAAACCTCAGATATTATTCCTTTCTTCGATATGGAGATTTCATCTATTAATCCTGGACAAGTTATAACAGGAAAGACAGAATTACAAACGGATTTTAAGGATATGGACATAAAAAAAGGCAAGGGAGATCAAATATTTATTATTAAATCCTAATACTGCTGAAGGTATAGTTGTAGCTAGGGGGTAAGGATTTAAATTCCAATTATAAATGGTTACCCAGATTAGAAGATGAAGGTGAAAAAGTTCTTGTAGCTGCAATATATGATGAAACTGGAGAATTTATTGGTGGACATGCTCTACCAGTTTATATCAATGTAAACCAAAGGTAGATTTAAAATAAAAGGCATATCTGAAAGTCAAGTAATAAGTGGAACTGTATCTTTAGTTCCAGATATTAATTTTGTTTCTTCCTATGTAAAGTATGAAATTACTAATTTAGACAAGAAAACAACTACTACAACTAGTGAACAAGATCCCCCCCAGGGAGAATATAAGTGGTCTCCAATGATAGAAGAAAATGGTGAGTATTCCTTTAAGGTTATAGCCTATGATAAGGATGGGAAATCTTATTCAAGTGAAGAGGTTAAAGCTAAGGTAGAGGTACCACGAAGATTGTTTTTAAGCGGTGTTTCATCAGGAGAAAGTATTGATAAGCCTATTAATTTGTTAGCTTCTAGAAACTTTAATGTAAGTGAAACCCAATATATATTAAGGGATCCAATTACTAAAAAGGAAGAAATAATTGCAACTATACCCTATGGAGGATATAGATGGTTTCCTGGACCAGAATATAAAGGTAAAAAGGAAGTTTTAGTTAGAGTTAAAGACACTAAGGGTAGTTATCATGATAGTGAAGCTATAGAAATTAATTTATTAGGTAGACCTGAATTATTAGTTCAAGGAATAGGGCCTAATCAAGTAATTACTGGAGAAGTAAAGCTAAATAATATTAGTAATATAAATTTAGATAGCATAAGTTATATAGCTACAAATAATAATACAGGATTAAAGAAGACCATAGCTTCAGGGAAACCTTCCACTGAATATTCCCTTGATCCTAAGACTTTTGGAGAAGGATATTGGAATATAAAGGCTGTTGGTAAATATAATGGCAAAGATATTTCAAGCGAAGAGATAAAAGTTAGAATATATTTAGGGGGAACTATATGGATCAAAGCCTATTATTGAAAAAGATAAGTTCTTAGGTTTTGCATCAGAATTAGCAAGGGATTCTTGGGAAGAAACTGGAATGTCTGCAGCATTACAAACGGCACAGGCTATTCTTGAAACAGGATGGGGGGGACAAAGTGTGCCTGTGGATAAATATAGTGGAAAATTATCCAATAATTTATTTGGAATAAAGCAAAAAGGCGATGAAGACTTTGTCATATCTAATACATGGGAAGAATATAATGGAGTAACTTTCCGTATTGATGCAAAGTTTAGATCATATGAAGATCCAAGGGAGAGTTGGAAGGATCATAAGAGATTATTATTGGAAGCAAGTAGGTACGAAATATTTAGGGAAGTTATGCATGATAGTACACAAGGAGCATGGGCCATAAGAAGGGCTGGATATGCTACAGATTCTCAATATCCCATAAAGCTTATGGATATTATTAAAAGATATAATTTACAAGAACTGGATAAAACAAGTATTTAATAAAAAAACTGGATTAAGGAATTCCTTAATCCAGTTTTTACATAAGTAAAAATTAATTAATAAATTTTTGAAATTTCATATCCTTGCTTAGTTAATTCATTAGTTATATATTCTATATGAGAGTGACCATTTGTCTCCACTGCTATTTCTAGATTTACATCCATGAATATATTTTTACCTCTACGTGAATGATGTTCTACACTAATTATATTAGCGTCTAATTTAGCCAAGGCATCAGATATTCTATGTAGCTCTCCTGGCTTATCGACTACATTAACAGAGAAACAGAAAATACGACCAGCATATACTAATCCTTGATTAATAAGATCAGATATAGATAATATATCTATATTTCCTCCACTAATTAAACAAACTACTTTTTTTATTTTTTTTCTTGAATTTTATTTAATGCTGCTAAGGATAGTGAACCAGAGTTTTCAGCAATGATTTTATGTGATGTTGTCAATGTTAAAAATGCATCCATTACTTCATAATCTGATACAGTAACTATTTCATCAACATATTTTTTTTACTATGGAGAAGTTTAAATCTCCAGGAGTTTTAACGGCAGTACCATCGGCAATAGTATTTACTGTATCTAAAGTGATAATTTCGTCTTTTTCTATAGACTCTTTCATAGATTGGGCTTCTTCAGGCTCAACACCTATTATTTTAATATTTGGATTTATAGTTTTTGCAGCAATTGCTACTCCACTAATTAAACCACCACCACCAATTGGTACTATAATACAATCAGCATCTTCTAATTCTTCTAAAATTTCAAGGGAAATAGTTCCTTGTCCTTCTATTACATCTAAGTCATTGAAAGGATGGATAAATGTATATCCATGTTCTTTTTCTAATTCACATGCCTTAGCATATGCGTCATCGAAGCATTCACCATGTAAAACAACATCTACTCCATAGGACTTTGTAGCATTTACCTTAATAAGTGGAGTTGTTTCAGGCATACAAATAGTGGCTTTAACACCTAATTTTTGTGCTGCATAAGCCACACCTTGAGCATGATTACCAGCAGATGCTGTTATTATTCCTTTGCTTTTTTTCTTCTTCAGATAATTTAGATACTTTATTAAAAGCACCACGAATCTTAAAGGCACCAGTAACTTGAAGGTTTTCTGGTTTAATATATACTTCATTGCCTGATTTTTCACTAAAAACAGGACTAGGTATTAGTTTAGTATCTGCTAAAATACCTTCTAATCTTTTTTTGCATCTGTAAATGATAATTGTTCTTCAAACATTTTAAGACCTCCATATAGTGATTTAGATATGTTAACTATATCAATTATATTAATTATATTAATATTAAATTATATAGATTAAAACATCGTCATATATTATACTAACATTAGAGAAATATAGTGTCAATACTATTCTAGAATAGTAATTGACTAGGTTTGTTGCTTTATCAGATTAAGCTGAAATCAAAGGAAATTATGAAATATATACAACATTTTTTTAATATTATCAGTCTAAATTATATAGGAAAGTAGAGGATTGGATCGAAAGAACATTAATAAAAGAATTTAAAAAGGCAAGAGAAATCTTGCCTTTTACATATTGTATCTTTTTCTAGCTGCATCTACTATTTTTAATATTAATCCTTTATAGCCAAAATCAGTGGCTTCTGCCATTCTATATAGAGAACTTTTGTTTTCATAAGACCTGGTAAAGAATTGATTTCAAGAACATAAGGAATGCCATCGCTTAAAATAATATCTACTCTGGCATAATCTTTTAGATGAAGTGATTTATAGGCCTTTAAAGCTGCTTTTTCTATTAAAGTCTTTTCTTCTAGGGTTAAATTAGCAGGAATATGATATTGAGTATGGGATTTATAATAGGATTTTATTTCAAAACTATAAAATTTTAATAAATTGTTAGGAAGATTAGATAAATCTACTTCTTGAATTGGCAATATAGTAATATCTTCATCATTGCCTAATATTCCAACGGAAAACTCTCTACCATCTATATATTCATTTAGCATAATAGGTGGATTGTAAATATTTAATTCTTCTTTAACTTTTTTTCTAAACTTTCTTTATTAAATACTAAACTGTCCTGATGTATTCCACGACTAGACCCTTCATCACTAGGTTTAATTAATATAGGATATTTCATATCAATATTTTCTAAATCTTCCATGTTATGGATAGATACAAAATTAGGTGTAGGAATATTTTTAGATTTAAAAACTGTAGATGCAAAGATTTTATTTATGGCAAGAGCATGTCCTAAAACTGAAGCACCTGTATATGGTATATTGGCAAATTCTAGCATAGCTGGAAGTTGTGCTAATCTACTATATCCTTGAATACCATTACATAAGTTAAATACTAAATCCACCTTTTCAGTTCTAAGAGCTTGGATTATGTTATCGTCAGCAATTAAAGATATGCATTGGTATTGTTTTGAAAGAATCTCTTTAATTGCTTTAACTGTTTGTTCTTTTTGCTCATCTTCTAATTGAGCTTCTTCTAAGGGTATATACTTTTCCCTTGACTTATCAGTAACAATTGCTATTTTCAATAAAATTCCCCCCCTTAATTCATGTTTTTTAACTTGTCTAAGTAAGTAATACTATTACTTAGAGGATATCTTATTTACAACAAATGGTCAATAAAAAAAATTTAATATTTAAATTTTTTTTAGTTGATAAAGTTATAGGCTTATAATATGCTTAATGTTATATAGAAACTTTTGTATTTAGGGGGGAAAACCATGAAGAGAAATTCCTATATTTTTTTCTACTTTAATCATATTATTTATTTTAAGTTTAATATTTTTTTTCTACAAAAATAACTGCAGAGAAGGAAACAAATGTAGATATAAGGGAAAAACTAACAGATATTACAGATGAGGAAAAGGAAATTATAGAATATCTTTTTATTCAAAATCAAGAAATAGAAAAAAAATGGAAAGGGAGCATCTAGAGATAATTCAAGAGATAGACAAATTAAAGATAGATGTAAATAATTTAGAAGATAAAATAACTAAGGAAGAATTATATTATGGGAAAAATCTCAATACATTAAAAGAGGTACTAAGAAGCTATCAAAGAATGGGGGGGACAAGTTCTTATTTGGAGATAATATTAGATTCTAACAGTATAACGGATTTCTTTAGAAGAATCAATATCTTACAAGATCTAGCAAAGAATACAGGAGAACTATTAGATTCCATAGAATTAACTAAGGAAAAGTTAGTTTTAGAAAAAGAAAATCTAGATAAAAGTTTAGATTTAATAGAAGAAAAAGAACGCCAATTAAAATTAGCTTTAAAAAGGAAGGTTGAATTAGTTGAAGAAAAAGAAGAATACTTAAGGTCCTTAGAAGAGGATAGGGAGTATTATGAGGAATATTTAAATATTTTACAAATGATGATGGAAGATTTAAAAATTACATTTAAGAATATATCTAAAGAATTACCTGGTATAATAGAAAATAGTGATTTAAATTTAGATGATTTTAAACCTAGTGTTACAGTACAGGGTATTAAGCTTACCATAAGTGAAGAAATATTTAATGATGTTTTAGGAGAAAATCCAACTTTAGCAGATATGAAATTTAAGTTTAAATCTGGAGAAATAATTATGGAAATTCCTCAAGATAATCTTATAATTCTGGGGGGGAACTTTGAAATAATTGAAAAAAAGAGCTTTAGAGTTTATTATAAGAGAAGGTAAATTTTATGATTTTATTTTAGAAAAGGAAACCATAGAGGAACTATTAGAAGATAGAATTATATTTGACTTTCAATCTATCTTATATGGAGAGACTATAAAATCCATAGATCTTAAGGATGGTAAGATGGAACTAGTATTAACGGTAAAGTTTTCTAAAGGGAGATGACTAATATGATCGAATCTAAGGATGTTTCTTTAGTATATCCAGATGGAACTGTGGCGTTAAAGGATGTTAACTTAAATATAGAAGGTGGAGATTTAGTATATATTATAGGACCAAGTGGTTCAGGTAAAACTAGCCTATTAAAATTATTTATGGGAATAGAATATCCAAATACTGGAAGCCTTAAAGTACTAGGACAAGCTATACAAAAAGGCGAAGATCCTAAGATTAGAAAAATACGAAGAAAATAGGCCCAGTTTTTCAAGAGTTTAGACTTATTAAAGGGAGGACTGCTTTAGATAATGTTATATTAGGCATGCGATTTTTAGATATTGCCCTTAAAGAAATGAAAAAAAGTAGGAACGGAAGCCTTGGAGATTGTAGGCTTAGGACATAAAAAAAGATACTCTAGTGGAACATCTATCTTGGGGGGGAGAAAGTCAAAGGGTAGCCATAGCTAGAGCTATAGCTAGAAAACCTTCTTTGATAATTGCAGATGAGCCTACAGGAAATTTAGATGTAAAAAAAATGCATTAAACATTTTAGATTTATTGATTTCCCTAAAGGATGAAAATACTGCTGTAATTATAACAACTCATGCAACACATCTAATAGATAGATTAGAAGAGGGAAAATTAATCCAAGCAAATAATGGGAAAATACAACTTTCTAATTGGGAGGGAAGTTTAATATGAAGAATTTTAAAATATACCTTATTTTAAAAGAATCAAAACCATATTTAAAGTAGATTTTGGTCTAATGTTTTCCATACTTAGTATTGGATTAATCTTCTTCATATTAGCTATGGTTATATGTGGTTGGTGGGTTGTAGAGGGAATTGTAGAAACTGTAGAAAAAGAAACTGAGATAAGTGTATATTTGATGATAATTTAGAAGATAAAGAGATTGAAGCATTAGTACAAAGGATAAAAAAAACATTCAAGGTATAAGAGATGCTAGTATTGTCCATGAAGAGGAATCCTATAATAGGATGGTAGATATATTAGGTAAAGAAGCACATGTTTTAGAATACTTTGATGATAATCCCTTTACTTCTTTTATAGAAGTAAAAATTCACATGGGAGAAGTAGATCAAATACTAAAGGATATAGATAAATTAGAGGGCATTCAATATATAAGGGATAATAGACAAATAATAAATAGACTTGAAAACATAGTTAATATATTGAAAATCCTAGGTTCATTATTAATAACTGCCGTAAGTATTTCTACAATTATAGTTATTTCCCACATTATTAGGCAGGGAATATATAATAATAAGGAAGAAATTACCACTTTAGAACTTTTAGGAGCTCAAAATTCATTTGTTGGATTTCCATTTTTGTTGGAAGGAGTCATGTTGACTTTTTTTAGGAGGTTTAATATCCACTATTCTTATATTTACTTCCTTTAAATTAGGATACAACAAAATTGACATAGTATTACCCTTTATTCCATTGGCTTCAGGGAAGGAGATGCAGCGGGATATAATTGTATTAATTATTTCCTTTAGTTTATTAATAGGAATACTAGGAAGTATATTTGGATTGAAATCCATTAACACCAGGGATAATAAAAGGGTACAAAACATTGGGAGGTAAAATACTTGAAATATATAGCACCTATGATGGTTGGAGGAGTTATCGGTTATTTCACCAATTGGTTAGCTATTAAAATGTTATTTAGACCCTATGAGGAAAAAAAGAGTATTAGGATTAAAGATTCCCTTTACTCCAGGATTAATTCCTAAGGAAAGATATAGAATGTCTAAAAGTATTGGCAATGCAATAGGGGGGGAACATCTGTTGACACCAGAAAAGATAAAAGAAGTTTTGTCCAGTGAAGAAACTCAGATAAATATAAATAAATGGATAAGTTTAAAGCTTAAGAAGTTAAAAGAAAGTGAACAGTCTATTATGGACTTATTAAGTCCAATAATTGGAAGTAATTATAATAAGACGATTTATATAATTGAAGAAAATATAGTAGAAACCATAATATCTAAATTAAAAAAACAAAGACTTTAAAATTAAAATTATAAACTTTATAGATAATAGTCTCTATGAAAATATAAGGATTTAGTTTTAGATAAATTAGATATAAAGGTTAGGGATGTCTTAAGAGAAGTATCTCAGTCTTCAGAGGTAAAATCTTTAATCGTAGGAGAATTACAAGATATAGTAGAAAAACTTAAAGATGATGATAGAGCCTTAAAAGAAGTTGTTTCTCAAAATACTATAGATAATATTTACAGAATTTTAGATGAAAATGAGGAATATATTATCAATGGAGTAAAAAGTTTATTAAATAATGAAGATTTAAAATACAAGTTAAAGGTATCTATTGAAGATTTAATAAATGAAAATGTAAGTAAACTAATAACTATGTTTTTAGAACCACAGATAATATCAGATAAGGTATTTCATATTATAGAAAGATATATAAATAGTTCCGATGGAGAAAAGGTGATTTTATTTGCAACTAAAAGCTCTTTAGATAGATTTTTAGAAGCTAAGATATCTACTATAGCCCATGGGGCAAATAGATTTATAGTTGAAGAAAATATTATGGATATTAGAGATTTAATTTTAAACTATTTAAGTCAAGAAGAAAATCAAAATAAGATAATAGATGTCTTTATTAAGAATATTAAATCGAAGGATATGGAAATAAAAGGGGAAATATTAAATATTATATCTATTAATTTAGAAAAAAATAATTGATTCGGCAGAATTTAAGGATAGCATCCTTAAAATTGTTAATATAAATATCAATAGATTATTAAACAAGCCTTTATGCAAAATATTAAATAATATAAATGAGGAAAAAGTTAGCAAAACAACAAATTTTATAAAGGAAATGCTTAATACTTACTCTGAAAATGCATTATTAGAAATAATAAATCTCTTTGATATATCTAAAATAGTAGAAGAACAAATCAATAGTTTTCAAGTGGAATATACGGAAGAATTAATACTTGGTATAGCTGAAAAAGAATTAAAGGCTATTACTAGATTAGGAGCATTATTAGGTGGCATAATGGGGTTGTTATCACCTTTATTACAAAATATAGTATAGTTTATAATATTTAGGAATTTCCATAATATGGTAATAATTCTATGTTATTCAAAACCTGTTGAAAAATGGGCTTAATAGTGATAAAATCAATATATTAGAAATGGAAAGGGTTATGGGAGGGGGGGTAGTGTTGGCAATAGAATCCATAAATAAAAGCTATGAGATAATAGAGAAAAACCTTGAACAAATAGAATCTATAATATCTAGCAAATTTGTTTTAGGACAAGATGGTAAAATTATTGAGCTCCATATTGTTTCCAATGGAGAAAGAAACCCAAAGCAATTATCTAGAGATATTCAATCAGTTCTTATAGCTACATATGATATAGCAATTGATTATAAAAAAAATAAGCATAGCAGAAATACCTGAAAAGATTATCAAAAGAAATAAACCTAGATTAAAAATAGAAACTATATCCCATGAGAAAAGCAGGCAAAAATCATCTATAAAAGTAGTCTTAAGTGATGAAAAAGGTAAATACACAAATTGTGCTGAAGGAGTAAATACCTTACGAAATATTGAAAGAATGTTGGTGGAAGCTACTTTAAAGGATGTGGAAGAAGCCTGTGGTTATAAAGATAAATTTATATTAGAAGATATTAAATCCATTCAAATGTCCACAGACAAAGCTGTACTAGTTGTAATAATGTGTTTAGTTGAAGGTGTGGAAAAGCGAATGTCAGGTTCATGTCTGGTAAACAATGATTATAATGAAGCAGTGGTAAAAGCTACCTTAGACGCAATAAATCGTTGTATTTCAAAATAGTTATTAAGCCGACTAATATTTTAAAGCGAAGCGAATATAGCATGCTGTACTAGCGAAGCAGCATAGTATCCTAAAAGGAGGCTATATTCGATGAAAAGAATTTACATGGTATTACTTAGTTTATTAGCTTTAGTTTTATCAGCTGGAGCAAATTTTACATGGGTTCAATAATGTAACTTAAATCATTAGTCGGCTTATTATATATAGGAGGCAAATAAATGAAACCAGATAAAAAAAACTTTTATATATATAGGAATACTTTTTTTTATTAGCCTTAAGCTTATTTGGCTATTTATTTTAAATTTTAGTATTCTAAATTTTAAGATGTTAATATTTTGGTCTGTCCTTTCAGTAATAGTAGAATCCCTATTGATTTTATTACCTAATAATAGGGTAGGAGTTTCCGTTGGCTCTGCCATAAATCTAGCCTCCACCATAGTAGGAGGTCCTTTACTAGGTACCATATCCTCGTCCTTAGGACTTCTTTTTAGATGCCCATATATTCCAGAAAGGGGGGGAGGAGGCATTTATTTAATACTCCCTTTTATATAACCATATTTAATATTTCCCAAAGTATTATAGTTACAGGAATTATGGGTTTGATTTATTTGAAAATCGGAGGAAGTATAGGAACATTCCATTTATTAGGAACATTAGGTATATTATTTTTAGGAACTATACTTAACACCATAATAATATCAGGTTTAATGTCCATATTAAATAAGGAAAGATTTACCAAGGTTTGGCTATCTAATATTAGAGGTGTTATTTGGAGCGCATTAGCAATAGGTACTTTAGGCATTATTATAGCCCTTGCATTTATAGGTTATGGCTATGGGGGGGCAGTAATCTTATTTTTTTGGTCCCTTATTATTAGCTAGATATTCCTTTAAATTATATATGGATATGAGAAATCTTCATATTTCTACTATACAGACTTTAACTAAGACTATAGAGGCTAAGGATCCATATACTAGTGGACATGCTGCTAGAGTAGAGGAATATTCAGTTAAATTAGCAGAAGCCTATGGATTACCATTGGATAAAATTGAAAGTATAAAGACGGCGGCACTTTTACATGATATAGGAAAGATTGCCATAAACGATAATATATTAAATAAAGCAGATAGACTGACTAGGGAAGAATATGAAGAAATAAAGAAACATCCTAGTATTGGTGCAGATATAATTAGTAAAATGGATTTTTTTTAAGGATATTACCATATATGTAAGACATCATCATGAGAGATATGATGGAAAGGGCTATCCAGATGGACTAGTTGGCGATGATATACCAATAGAAGCGTCTATATTGGCTATAGCTGATTCTTATGATGCCATGACTTCCAATAGATCCTATAGAAAAGCTTTAACAAAGGAAGAAGCATTAAAGGAAATTGAAGTAAATGCTGGAACTCAATTTCATCCTTTGTTGGCTGATGTATTTGTCTGCACTATGAAGGACGATTAAATGGGAGTTGGTTGATTTGTTTATAGAGCCTACAATTATTTCATTAATAGTAGCTAAGCTTAGGAAGGGAAAGATTAAAAATTTAGAGTATGTAGAAATTAGGGGTTGGTATTTTCTAATAATTGCAGCTTTAATCCAAATTATTTTATCCCTTTTAAAGAAAATAGACTCTACTTCAAGCAATATTATATTTAAAGATTATTTTTTTATATTTACATAGCCTTTCATATGTTCTTATGATAGTTTGCATAGTTTTAAACATAAAAAAAAGAACTCTATGAAATTGTTTTTAATAGGAATAATACTTAATTTTATTGTTATTTTAGCAAATGGGGGGGTCAAATGCCTGTGTCTCTTAATGGGATAAAGGGTATAAATGAATATGTAGAATTACCTTTAAAGGAATTTGATATAAAGCATAAAGGAGTTACTCCAGATACAAAATTAGTATATTTAGCAGATATTATATTAATACCAAGGCCTTATCCCTTACCTAAAATATTGAGTATAGGTGATATATTCTTAATTTTGGGGTTGTTTTTGTTTTTACAAGAAGCTATGGTTGTAGATACAAGGAAAAAAATCATCCCAATTCCTATGATATATTAAATCATGTGAATTGGGATAAAATATTAATACTGGAAATAGGAGGGGATAGTAGTGAATAGTAGTGCAGTAAATATTCAACCAATATTATTAGGAGGAGATATAAACTGTTATAGTGTAGCAAGGGCATTTCATGAGGCATATGGGGTTAAATCAATAGCCTATGGAAGATATGCTTTAGGAGCAACAAAGGATAGTAAGATCATTGATTTTAGAATAGACAAAAGAATAGACGAAAAAGAAGAATTTATAAAGGTTTTAATGGAAACTGCTGATGAATTTGAGGGTACAAATAAAGATCTTATATTAATGGGATGTACAGATGCATATGCTGAGCTCATAATAGATTATAAAGAAGTTTTGTCTAAAAGATACATAGTACCCTATATAGACAAAGACTTAAAGGAAAAGTTAATAGAAAAAGAATCTTTTTATAAGATGTGCGAAGAAAAGGGTCTTGATTACCCAAAGACATACATTTTTTTTCAAAGGGTGATAAAACAACAGATTTCAAATTTGATTATCCTGTAATAATAAAACCATCAGATAGTGTTTTATATTGGCAGTTCCCTTTTGAAGGTATGAACAAGGCATATGTGGCGAAAGATAAAGATGAGTTTATAGAAATTACAAATAAAATATACTCTGGGAAATACAATAAGAGTTTAATAATACAAGATTTTATCCCAGGAGACGATTCTTATATGAGGGTCTTAACCTGTTATTCTGATAGAAATGCTAAAGTGAAAATGATGTGTCTTGGTCATGTATTATTAGAAGAACATACGCCTACAGCCATAGGTAATCATGCAGCCATAATAACTGAATTTAATGAAGAGTTAATGAACAAGATAAAAACTTTTCTTGAAGATATTAATTATGTAGGATTCTCTAACTTTGACATAAAATATGATTCAAGGGATAATAAATATAAATTATTTGAAATTAATTTAAGACAAGGAAGAAGTAATTATTATGTAACATCTTCGGGAAATAATATAGCTAAGTATGTGGTTAAAGACAGGATTTTAGAAAAAAATTTAGATTTAAAAGTTCAAAAGGAACCTTTTTATTGGCATGTAGTTCCTAATGCTGTGGTTTTTAAATATGTAAAGGATAAAGAACTAGTTAATAAAGTCAAAAAAACTTATATCCCAGGGTAAAGAAGCTACATCCTTTGGATATAATAGAGATTTAGAAGGCAATTTCAAGAGGAGACTTTATGTTTTCCTTTATAATATAAATCAAATTAGGAAATATAAAAAAATATTACAAATAGAGGATTACAAATTTATTTAAGCAAAAGTATAGAACATAATATGCGAGGAGAATTAACATGAGATTAGAGGATGTTTTTAATGGTGTTTCTTTAACTTCTAATAAAAACTGGGAAGAAATAAAAGATATTGAAGTAGAAGATATATCATATAATTCGGAGAATTGTAAAGAAGATTATATTTTTGTGGCTATTAAAGGAGAAACAGAGGATGGTCATAAATATGTAAAGGATGCATATAAAAAAAAGGTACTAGAATATTTGTTGTTAATAGAGATGTTTATTTACCAGAGGATAGTATTAAGATTTTTGTTGACAATAGTAGAAAAGTTTTATCAAAGATTTCAGCAAATTACTTTAATCATCCATCTAAAGAGCTTAAGGTAATTGGAATAACAGGAACTAAGGGCAAAACTACTATTAGTAATTATACAAAGGCCGTGCTAGATAATTCTGGTTTTAGTACGGGGGGGTAATAGGTACTAATGGAATTTTTACAATGATGTAGAAGAAACTACATATAATACAACTCCTGAAAGCTATGAATTACAAAGAACCTTAAGAAATATGCTAGATAACGGTGTTCAATATGTTGCCATGGAGGTATCATCTAGTGGACTGATGATGGATAGGGTAGCAGATGTTGATTTTGATTTAGCGGTATTTTCTAATATATCTCATGATCATATTGGACCAAAAGAACATCCTACTTTTGAGCATTATTTAGAAAGTAAAGCTAAACTTTTTAAGCTGGCTAAACATGGAATTGTCAACATAGATGATAAATATGGTAAAGATATAATAGATAGAGCTAAATGCTCAATTGATACATTTTCTATTAAGAATGATTCAGATTTACAAGCTGTAGATATAAAACTATCTGATACAATTGACTATTTAGGATCAGATTTTATATGCAAAACTAAAACTGGAAAGTTTAAATGTAGTGTTTGTTCTCCTGGAATTTTCAGTGTTTATAATGCCTTAGCAGTTATAGCTATTTCTATATATTTAGGTATAGATAGAGATATAATTTAGATACTTTGAAAAAATGTAAAGGTAAATGGAAGAGTTGAAGTTCTTCCAATTTTAGATAATGTATCTGTAATTCTTGACTACGCCCATAATAGTATTAGTCTTGAAAATATTTTAAGTACTTTAAAAGATTATAATCCAAATAGATTAATATGTTTAATAGGTTCAATTGGTAAAAGAGCAAAATTAAGAAGAAGAGAATTGGGAGATATAGCAGCAAAAAAATTGTGACATTTGTTTTTTTAACATCTGATAATCCTGATTCTGAAGACCCTATGAATATAATAAATGAGATGGCAGAGTCTTTTAGAGGTTCTAATTGTAAAGTTATTAAAGAGCCAGACAGGGAAAGGGCTATTAATATAGCAATAGAAATTGCAAAGGAAGGGATATAGTATTATTAGCAGGCAAAGGTCATGAAGAATATCAACTTATAAATGGGAAAAGGGTGTATTTTAGTGATAGAGAGACTGCTATTAAGGCGGCAAAGAGATTAAAAGATAATTCAAAATTTAACAAACATATTGTCTAATACTAAACAATATGTTATAATTATCATTGTTGAGGGCAAACTATATTATTTAATGGAGGTATCATATTAAATGAAAAGAATTGTATCACTTTTATTAGTATTAGTATTACTTACAACAGTAGTAGTTGGTTGTAGCAAACCAGCTGATGAAGACACTACACCAGCTGAAACACCAGCTGAAACTCCCGAAGAAACACCAGAAGAAACTCCGGAAGAAGAGCCAGCTACAGAAGCAGGAGAAATTGTTAAACTTGGTTTAGGTCAAACATATCAATAGCTAGCTCAAAGGATGCAGCTGATGACAAACCAGCAACAGGTCAAGCTAATGTAACTATGGCAGCAGTTGGATTTGATGCAGATGGAAAAGTTGTTAGTGTAACAATCGATACTGTACAACCAAAAGTACAAGTTGATAAAGATGGTAAAATCGTTTCCGATACAAATGAAGAAGTAAAGACTAAAAAAAAGTCTTAAAAGACGATTATGGTATGAAAAAAGTATCAGAAATCGAAAAGAATGGTATGAACAAATGGCAGCATTTGAAGAGTGGATGATTGGCAAGACAGTAGATGAAATCACTGGCTTAAAGGTTAAAGAAAGAGATGAAAACCACAAAAATGTACCAGATGTACCAGAATTAACCTCAACTGTAACAATAACAGTAGAAGGATACATAGCTGCTGTTGGAGAAGCATGGGATAATGCTGTAGACGTTGAAAATGGTGCTACAGTTGGTCTTGGAAGCAAAACAACAATAAGCAGTTCAAAGGATGCATCTGAAGATAAGCCAGCAGTGGCTCAAGCGAACACTACTATGACAGCAACAGCATTTGATGCAGATGGTAATGTAGTAGGAACTATTATAGATGTTGTTCAAGCTAAAATAGAAGTAAAAGACGGAAAAATTGTTAGCGATAAAGAAGCAGAAGTAAAAACAAAACATGAATTAAAAGAAGATTATGGTATGAAGAAAGTATCAGAAATCGAAAAAGAATGGTACGAACAAGCTGAAGCTTTACAAGAGTGGATGGTAGGTAAAACAGTAGATGAAATCACTGGTTTAAAGGTTAAAGAAAGAGATGAAAATCATAAAGCAGTGCCAGATGTACCAGAATTAACCTCAACAGTAACAATGACAGTAGAAGATTATCTTGAAGTAGTTCAAAGAGCTTTTGATAATAAAAGATAATTAATATAGTAAAAACTCTCCGAAAAGCGGAGAGTTTTTATATAATAATTGTTAGAAATCAAAAATTTTGATATGATAATGTAGGGTGATAAGATGAAAAAAAGGATATCAATTTCTTTAGTTGTTTTAATTATTATTTCTATATTATTTGGATGTGAAAAAAAAGCCTGAATATACAAAATATGATGACTCTTTTTTTGATACTTTCGACACCATAACTAGAGTAGTAGCTTATACAAGGACTAAGGAAGAGTTTGATTCATATATGGAAATAATCCACAATAGATTTATAGAACTTCATAAATTATATGATAAGTATAATGATTATGAAGGTATAAACAATATAAAGACAATAAACGATAATGCTGGAATAAAGCCAGTAAAAGTAGATAAAGAAATCATAGATATGATTTTGTTTTCTAAGAAATGGTATGCCAAAGGGGGGGTAAAAGAAACGAATATAGCATTAGGTCCAGTTTTAAAGATTTGGTCTGAATATAGAGATATGGCAGAAGCTGATCCAGAAGATGCAAAACTTCCACCTATGGAGCTTCTAAAAGAGGCAAGTAGATATACAGACATTGAAAAGTAATTGTAGACGAAGAAAATAGTACAGTATATTTAGAAGACCCAAATATGAGATTAGATGTTGGAGCTGTGGCTAAAGGTTACGCTACAGAAATAGTGGCCAATGAACTGGAAGCAAAGGGACTTAAATCTGCTCTTATAAGTGCAGGAGGTAATATAAGAGCAATAGGAAAGCCTTTAGACAATATAAGAGAAAGATGGGGGGGCGTAGGTATACAAAACCCAGATAAATCTTTGATACAAGGGGGGGAATGTCCTTGATACGGTGTTTATAAAAGATGCTTCTGTAGTTAGCAGTGGTGATTATCAAAGGTATTATATAGTTGGAGATATGAGAGTTCATCATATCATAGATCCTAAGACCTTGATGCCAGGAGATTATTACAGGGCTGTAACTGTAGTTACTGCAGATTCAGGATTAGCAGACTTACTATCCACATCTATTTTTTTACTTCCTTTTGATGAAAGTTTAGAACTAGTAAAATCTATAGAAGGAGTAGAAGCTATATGGGTAATGAAAGACGGAACTGTAGAGTCTACAGAAGGTATGAAAAAAAATTATGAATAGTTATGGAGCAACAGGGGCAAAAGCAGAATAAGAAAACCTATATTAGGAGGTTTGAATATCATGGGTAAGATATTAGGTATTTTAGGTGGAATGGGTCCTTTGGCAACAGTAAAGTTGTTTGAGGACATAGTATTATTAACAAAAGCCAATAGGGATCAAGAACATATCCATATAATAATCGATAATAATACTTCTATAGCAGATAGAACAAATTATATTCTGGATAATAATTCAAAAGATCCAAGACCTGAATTAGTAAAATCGGCTTTAAGGCTGGAAAAGGCTGGAGCAGATTTTATAATAATGCCATGTAATACAGCACATAATTTTTATGATGAAATAGTAAAAAAATATAAATATACCTTTTTTTAAATATGATTGAAGAGACGGCTAAATATATTGAAGAAAATTTTAAAGGAATTATTAAAGTTGGACTTTTAGCCACAGAAGGGACTGTTAAAGCTAAGGTTTATGATAATATATTTAATAAGTATGGAATAGAGATTATTAAACCCTCTGTAGAAAATCAAAAATATATTACAGAATTAATATATAAGATTAAAGAAGATATTCCCCCCAAGATGACTTGGATGGAGTATATATGACCATGGACGAATTAAAAGAACAGGGAGCAGAGGTATTTATTGCGGGCTGTACAGAAATTTCTGTTGCCATAGACTTATATGACTTACAGGGGAATATAATCGATCCTATGAGGATTCTAGCCCTTAAAGCAATAAGATTTGCAGGCAAGATGTCGAAAGAAGATTGATATGAAAAAGCTTATATCCACTATTTTAATTTTAATAGGTATAATGTTTTTATTTATACCATATTTAAACAATTTAATGATTAAAAGGAATTTAAAACTAAAGCAGAATATGGTAAATGAAATTACAGTAAATGAAATAGAAGAAAATAACAGTAGAAAAGCAGAATATGATTATTCTAGTATAAAAGATATAGAAATCAATAGTACAATTTCTGGAATCACTGAGTTTGATAATAAAGCTATTATTGGACAAATAGTCATATCTGATTTAGATATGGATCTTCCAATTTTAAAGGGAACTACTAATGCTAATTTGTTAGTAGGAGCAACTACTATGGTTGAAGGTCAAGAAATGGGTAAAAAAAATTATCCCTTAGCAGGACATTATATGAAGGATAAAAGTCTCTTATTTGGCAGTCTTATGGATATAGAAAAAGATACCATAGTAAAAATAACTGATAAGAAGATGGTTTATGAATATAGGATATATGATACTTTAATTGTTCCTGATACAGCGATGTATATGTTAGAGCATGATATAGCTGAAGAACGAGGAAAGCCTATTATATCTTTAATGACTTGCTATTATACATCTAAGAACGGGAAGAGATTTTTGCATTAGGAGAATTAGTTGATGAATATCCTTATAGAGAAGATATATTGATAGATAAAAAAAAGTCGATAATTAATTATCGACTTTTTTTTATTGTTTCTTTTGAATTATTTTTCTAGTTTATTTCCAGAGATTGTGTTAACTAAAACAGCTATAGCACCGTCACCTGTTATATTACAAGCAGTTCCGAAACTGTCTTGAGCAATATATAAAGCAATCATTAGTGAAAGCATAGGTTGTGGGAAATGTAGCATACTTTCTAACAATCCTAAAGCTGCCATTACAGCTCCACCTGGTATACCAGGTGCTGCAACCATAGTTACTCCAAGCATTAAAATGAAAGGAAGCATAGTGCTAAAGTTTGTAGCCATTCCATTTAACATCATAATTGCCATGGAGCAAGATACTAATGTTATTGTACTACCAGAGAGATGTATAGTAGCACATAGTGGAATTACAAAGTCAGCTATATCACTTTTAACACCATTTTTCTTAGTTTGAGCTAAAGTAACAGGAATAGTAGCTGCTGATGATTGAGTACCTACAGCTGTAAAATATGCAGGTATCATATTTTTAATCATTGTAAATGGATTACCTCCAGAAACAGCACCACTAATTACAAATTGTAAAATAATTATAGCAAAATGAAGTAAGATTACCATGACAAATACCTTTGAGAATACAGATAAAATTGTAACTACTTGTCCTGCTTTAGTCATATTTGCAAATATCCCCAAGATATGTAGAGGCAATAAAGGAATTATAACATTATTTATAAGCTTTTCAACTATTTCTTGGAATTCATGCATTAATTTTTTTTAAGCGTATCCCCCCCCTTTATTGCAGCAATACCTAATCCTATGATAAAAGCAATTAAAAGAGCAGTCATTACCCCCAAATATTGGTGGCATATCTACGTTAAAGAATCCAGATAATAAAGCTTCTTCTGGGTTGGCAGCATCAACTACTAAACTTCCTTCTTGTAGGAATTTAGGCAATACAGTTGAAGCTGTAAAATATGCTATTGAACCGGATATAATTGTAGAACCATAGGCAAGTCCAGCAGTAACTGCTAATAACTTACCAGCACCATCTCCTAAATCTCCAATTCCTGGCGCTACAAATCCAACGATTATTAATGGAATAACAAAATTTAAAAAAATTACCAAAGATACCATTAAATGTAGCAAAAATCTTAACAACGTTTTCAGGAGCAAATGCTCCGATAACAATACCGATTATTATTGCTAAAATTAATTTAGGCAATAATCCTAACTTTTTCAAAAAAATCTCCTCCTAATATAATTATTTTATTATTGTACTATTGTTAATTCTATTATAAAACTTAAAGAATTACAATTAGTCAACACAAATTATAATTATAACAAGGACTTTATAATAAATCAAGCTTATAAATTATTCTATTTTCATATAATTAACAAATGCGATAATATACAGCTCTACCCGTGGTTTTGGGAGCTATTTTGATATTGTATTAATTGGGGGGGATTATGATAGTATATTATCATGATAAATCAGAAAATATCAAAAATTAAGGATTGAAATAAACTATAATTTGTATTATTATATAATATAGATTATAAAAATGGGGGGGCTTTAGCGAAGTTGGGATCGCGCTTGACTGGCAGTCAAGAGATCAGGGGGGGTTCGAATCCCCTAAGCTCCACCAAATATAGATTCTAAAAAGAGTTACCTTTTAACGCGTCTATAGACGCTTTTTTTTATGGAATTTTTAATAATAAGTATTGATATAAAGTTTTCAATTTGTTATTATATTAACTAGATTTATTTTTAGCTTTTAATATAAAAGGAGGATAAAAAAATGACTGAGAAAAAAACAAATTTCAAGGAAAGACTTTCTTAAGGGCATGGGAACTTCCTTGGCAGGAGTTGCAGTTGCAGGTAGTTTAGGCGGATTATTAACTGGATGTTCAGCTGAGACAGCATCTTCAAGTTCAGAAGCAGCACCATATCCATTTAAGTATAAAAAGTTAGATCCTGCAATAGCAGAAGAAAGAGCATATAATGCATATTTTGACCAAGGTGGCTGAGGTGTTGGTGTTGCTGAAGGGTTCTTCGGCTATTTAGCAGATGAAGTAGGATATCCATTTAATCAACTTCCACCAAAAGCATTTTCACATGCTGGTTCAGGATATGGACAAGGTACTCTTTGTGGTGCATTAGGTGTTGGTGCAACTTGTATAGGTATGGTAACAGATGTAGATACTTCTAAGAAATTGGTAGGTGAATTATTTAATTGGTATAAAACCCATGAATTTCCACAATACCAACCAGAAGATTTAAACTTAACAACAACAATTGCAGAAACCACATTATGTGAAGATTCAGTTGGAAACTTTATGGAAGCTCAAGGAGTAGCTTATGGAGATCATGAGAGAAAAGCTCGTTGTGCTGGTGTAACAGCAGATGTTGTTCGTAAAATAGTAGAATTATTAAATGAAACAGTATAATTAGGTACATAAAAAAACGAGGATAATTTCCTCGTTTTTTTACATTATCATCGTCAAACAAATAACGTTAATTAATTGACAATATGTTCATTATTTTATATAATAAATACGTTAGATTGAAATAATAAAAGATTTAGGGGGGGATATATTAATGAAAAGTTGTAAAACGGATGTAGGAGAAAAACTTTATTCAAGAAAAGAAATGCTAAAGATTACAGGTAAATCTATAGCAGGAGTTGCATTAGCTACTACATTACCTACTTTAATGACCGGATGTGCTGAAAAGAAGGCAGAACTACCTTCAAAAGAAGTTCTTAATTATGAATACAAAGAAGCAAGTACAGAAGCAGCACCACATCCATATGAATATCAAAATTAGATGCTGCAACTGTAACTGAAAGAGGTCATGCTAGTTACTATAATATAGGTAATTGTTGTAGAGGAGCAGCAGATGCAATTATTGGTGAACTAGCTGATAATACAGGGTATCCATTTAACCAAATTCCTATTGATATGTTTGCTAATGGTGGAGGTGGATATGGTGCAGGTACTCTTTGCGGAGCATTAGGTGGTGCTGTAGCTGCAATAGGTTTAGTATGTGAACCAGAAGATGCTCAAGAAATTACTAAAGAACTATTTGCATGGTATACTAGTACTGAATTACCTACATATCAACCAGATATTCAATTTGATAAATCAGTGTCACCTTCAGTAAATTGTGTAGATTCTGTTTCAGAATTTATGGAAGTATCAGGTTTTGCCCATGGAGATCCTGAAAGAAAAGAAAGATGTGCTTGTATAACTGGTGAAGTAGCAGGCAAGACAGTAGAATTATTAAATAAACATTTTGGATTATAATATTAAATAAAGAAAAGTAAAAAGTCTACAAGCCAACCTAATTTAGGTTTGTAGGCTTTTCTTAGTAAAAATTAGGAATAGTAAAATCTTGTAATAAAATAATACTTATGTTAATATTTATTCAAGATAGATATACATAAAAAAACGTATAGTAAGGAGGGAATTATATTATGAAATTAGGAGCTACAGAACTTGCGTTAATATTGATAATAGCTTTAGTTATTTTTGGGCCTGCTAAGCTTCCTGAACTTGGAAGATCAATAGGAAAGGCATTAAATGAGTTTAAAACTCAAGCTAATAAAGTAACAGATGAATTTAAGGATGACTCAGATGAAGAAGAAAAAAAAGGAATAGTAAAGATCTTACCCTTGTGGGACATTTAGCAGAATTAAGAATAAGGATTATTTACTCAGGCTTAGCTTTAATAATATTTTCATTTTTAGGATATTATTTTGCTGAACCTATAGCAAAGGATGTAATTGGTAGAGCACCTGATATGGAATTTGTATTTATATCACCTTCTGAACTTATGTTATCCTACATAAGAATAGCAATATTTTGCGGCTTAGTTATTTCTGCGCCAATAATCTTAAGTCAAATCTGGTTATTTGTAAGCCCAGGCTTAGAGATTAAGCAAAAAAAACATATAGTTGTGTCTCTGCTTTTAGGTGGTGGATTTTTTTTGTTTTAGGTACAATATTTGCCTATATTGTGGTTTTACCTGTAGTATTTAAATTCTTTGCTGGTTTCCAGATGCCAGAAATCAAAGCTACCATTAGTTTCGGCAATTATTTAAATTTTATTATTAGACTATTACTTGCTTTTGGTGTAGTATTTGAGTTGCCTATAATAATGTTTTTATTTACAAGACTCGGTTTGCTTAAGGTTGAGTTTTTTTATAAAATATAGAAAATATATGGTATTAATTATTTTTATAGTAGCTGCATTATTAACACCACCAGATGTGGTGTCACAAACGTTACTTGCTGTACCTATGTTATTACTATATGAAATTGGAATATTATTATCAAGAATAGGTCAAAAAAATTATATAAAAGATTAAACCCGTTAATTTTAATTAACGGGTTTTAAAATAAATTATATTATTTTGCTTGTTCTAAAGCGTTATTAACTGCTTCTTTAATTGCAGTACTTGTAACTGTTGCACCAGATACAGCATCTACATCAGTTGAGTTTTTATCAACTATAGCTTGTGGTATTTGTTCTAAAGCAGGTTCAGCAAAGCCTTCAGTTTCGTTTTGCTCTGTAATTTCAACATCAGCAATTTTACCATCTTCAACTGTAACTGATACCTTTAATGGTGCCATACCTTCAGCTTCGCCTTCATAAGTACCATCATTGTATTTAGCTCCGCCACCACATCCTACTAATGCTGTTGCAACTAATACAATTATTAAAATCATTGAAATGTATTTTTTCATCATTATCTCTCCTTTCTAATATAATGTTCTATACCATTATATAACTTTAACTAATATATATCAAGGAAATTTACAAAAAAAAGTAGATAAGCCCTCATATATACTTAGAGTTTATATAAGTGTAGAATAGGTATAAGTATAGTATATGATTATGTAGAATTATAAGAAGGGAGTATTTATATGTGTAAATATAATATGAAAGAATTGACAAAGATTACTGTAGAAACATTAGAAAGGCGAGGGGTTACCCTAGAGGATATTGGAAGATTGGTTTTACATTTGCAATCTGATTATTATGATGATCTAACTCTTGATATATGTGTTGAAAACATTAAAGCTGTATTAAATAAAAGGGAAATTGTTCATGCTATTTTAACGGGTATAGCTTTAGATGAATTAGCTGAGCAAAATCTATTACCAGAACCATTACAAAGTATTGTTTATTCTGATGAGGGATTATATGGAATTGATGAAATCATTCCATTGTCAATAGTGAATGTCTATGGGACCATAGGGTTAACTAACTTTGGATACTTAGATAAGGAAAAGATAGGGATAATAAAGGATTTAGATGAAGAAAAAGGTACTCAATGTAATACATTTTAGATGATTTAGTAGCAGGTATAGCAGCTGCTGCAGCTAGTAGAATAGCACATAAAGAAAGGGAATAAATCAAAACTAGGAAACTTATCCTAGTTTTCTTTATACACTTTTGGTTTTTTTCATGTATACTAATAATATAAAGAAGACTCCCATTGTGTGGAATGATTGAATTATATAGAGGTGTTAATATGTCAAAATATTATTATGCAGTAAAAAAAATGGAAGAAATCCAGGAATTTATGAAACCTGGAGTCAGTGCGAAAAAGAAGTAAAGGGATTTAAAGATGCTAAGTATAAAAAGTTTAAAACTCATAAGGAAGCTTTGGAATTTATAGGAAATATGAAAGAAGAAAACAAGGAAATTTCTATTGATAAATTAGAGCCCAATGAGATGATTGCCTATGTAGATGGAAGCTTTTCTTCTGAATCCAAAATCTATAGTTATGGTGTAGTTATTATAACTAAAGAGGGAAAAGAAACCTTCAGTGGAAGGGATAATAATAAAGAGTTAGCAGAAATGAGAAATGTAGCAGGAGAATTAAAAGGAGCCTTGGTTGCTATGAAAATTGCTATAGATAGAGGTATAGATACATTATACCTTCATTATGATTATACAGGTATAGAACAATGGGCTAAAGGAAATTGGAAGAGGAATAAAGAGGGAACTAAATTATATAAGGAATATTATGATTCTATTAAAGATAAACTTAATGTGGTATTTATAAAGGTATTAGCATTCGGGAGTTAAATATAACGAAGAAGCAGATAAATTAGCAAAGGAAGCTATTTATTTATAATTTTTCAAAGCCCACATTGTTTCTTTTAAGTAAAGTAATTGCGTATTCATCAACTCTATAATCTGTTTTATAATAAATTTGTTTAATTCCTGCTTGAATTAGTGCTTTGGTACAGTTTAGGCAAGGAAAGTGAGTAATATATGCAGTACAATTTTTTACAGAAATACCTTCCTTTGCACAGTATAGCAATGCATTCATTTCTGCGTGAATAGTTGCTATACAGTGTCCATCTCTCATAGTATGTCCTATATCATCGCAATGAGGATTTCCAGAAACCGATCCATTATATCCGCTAGATACAATCCTATTATCATCATTTACAATTAAACATCCTACTAAGGCCCTATCACAAGTAGATCTACTGGCAACCATTTCAGTTATTTCCATAAAATATTCTTTCCAACTTTTTCTTGTTGACATAAAAATACCTCCTTTAATTCAGTAAATTTTATATTATTATAACATAAATGATATATACTCTAAAGGAAAGATTAAAACAGTTTACTGATATTTTTGTGGGTATAATCTACACATGAAAGGAGGAGTTATATGTTTAAGGAATTTAAAGAGTTTGCTATGAAGGGGGGGAATGTAGTAGATTTAGCAGTAGGTGTTGTTATTGGTGGTGCTTTTGGGAAAATTGTTACATCTTTGGTGAATGATATTATTATGCCTTTAGTTGGCTTATTAATTGGAGGCGTGGATTTTACTAATTTATTTATTACATTAGATGGTTCAAATTTCTCAACTTTAGCTGAAGCTCAAGAAGCAGGGGGGCTGCTACTTTAAATTATGGATTATTTATAGGTGCAATAATAGATTTTCTAATAATTTCCTTTTCAATTTTCATGGTAATTAGACAAGTCAATAAGTTAAAGAAAAAAAAGAAGAAGTGGTTGTGGAAGAAGTTACAACAAAAGAATGTAATTACTGTCACACTGAAATACCAATTAAGGCTACTAGATGCCCTCATTGTACATCTAATCTAGAATAATTTAGGTATTTAATATATAATATATTGAAAATAGTATAGAGGTGTTATCTATGATAGGTTTAGTATTAGAAGGTGGAGGAGCTAAAGGTTCGTATCATGTAGGAGCATATAAAGCTATATTAGACGAAGGAATTGAGATACAAGGGGTAACAGGAACATCTGCTGGAGCTTTAAACGGGGGCGATGATAGTACAAGGGGATTTTGATATATGCTGTAAATTATGGGAAGATATATCATATTCCATGGTAATAAATGCCAATGATGAAGAGATGCAAAGATTGCAACAACTAAAATTAAATAAAAATGATTTAAGGATACTAGCAGATAAACTTAAGTTAGTAATTTCAGATAGGGGATTTGATATTACACCTTTTAAGAATCTATTGGATCTACACATAGATGAAGATAAAATTCGAAAATCCAATATGGATTTTGGGATGGTAACTGTAAATCTTACGGATTTTAAACCAATTGAAGTTTTTAAAGAAGATATTCCCTATGGGAAATTGAAAGATTATTTATTGGCATCTGCATATTTACCAGCCTTCAAGACAGAAAAATTAGGAGGAAAGGTTTATTTAGATGGTGCATTTTATGATAATTTGCCCTTTTCAATGTTACAACGTAAAGGCTATAAGGATTTAATTTTAGTGAGGACACATGCTAGAGGAATTACAAGAAAAATTAATATGGAAGAACTAAATGCAATAATTATTTCTCCTTCAGAAGACATTGGTAAAAGCTATACCTATGAAGCAGATATTGCTAGAAGAAATATTGAATTAGGATACTATGATGGGTTACGGGCTTTAAGAAGATTAAAAGGCAAAAAGTACTATATTGAATCTGTAAAGGATAAAGATTATTATTTGAATTTTTTTATTATCCATAGAAGAAGATAAAATAAGACAAATAAAAGATTTAATGCATATTTCCTTTATGCCTAATAGAAGGGCGTTGTTTGAATATATTATCCCTAAAATCGGTTCTGCTTTAGGACTTAATAAGGATTTTACCTATGAAGATTTTTTTGATTGGCATATTAGAAAGAAGGGCTGAGGAGTTAGGAATTTATAGATTTAAGATATATCCTTTTGAGGAAATATTAGGACTTGTTAAATGTGGAGAACCTGTTATTGTTGAAAAATCGGGGGGGGAAGAGTTAAGTCCCTTAGAAAAGATTATAGAAAAGGTGGATTTTGCTACTATTTTTAATAAGGATGAAATAATTCTTCAAGTTGCAGATATTATCTTTTGTAAATAGGATAATTATTTTTCTATAATTGGAGGCTAAAATTTGTTAAACATAAACATTATTGAAAAGAAGCTAAAAAAATAGAATCCCTAAATCCATGGAACCAATGGCTAAATTTGCGGTATTTATACCTTTAATTAAGAATAATGGACAATGGGAAGTAATATTTGAATTAAGAGCTAAAGATTTAAATTCACAACCAGGAGAAGTATCTTTTCCAGGTGGTAGGATGGAATCAGGAGAAGCCTATAGGGAGACAGCTGTTAGAGAAACAGTAGAAGAGTTGAATATAAAAGAAGATAATATAAATATTATTGGAGAATTAGATTATTTAATATCCTATGCTAGTATGGAAATCCATTGTTTTTTTTAGGAACAATAAGTGGAGTAAATGTGGATAATATTGAGCCTAATCCTGATGAAGTAGACCATATATTCACAGTTCCCCCCCTAAAACATTTCTTAGAAGTAGAACCTAAAGGCTATTATTTAGATTTAAAGACTATGTATAATGATGAGTTTCCATATAATTTAATTCCAGATGGGAAAGATTATAAATTTAGAAAATCTAGACGTACAATTTATTTTTATCAATATAATGATTATATAATATGGGGATATACTGCAACTATGATTAAACATTTAGTAGAAATAATAAAGGACCTATAAAAAGGCCCTTTTTTTTAGTACTATATTATATTATTATTTTTGCCCTCATCTAATCTCTTAAGGAAGATTAATAAAAATATTCCTGTTATAAGAGAGGATATAAAATCAGAAACTGCTCCTGCCAACCATACACCTTTTAAATCAAAAAAACCTTGGCAATATAGTCAATGATGGTATTAGTATTAAGACTTGTCTCGACAAGCTTAAAAACATAGAATGCTTAGGCTTTCCAGTAGCTTGAAAAATGCTGCACTAACTACTTGGAATCCTACTATAGGAAGCATAGATAAATATATTTTCATACCTGGAACTGCAATTTTTAAAAGTTCTGCTAAATCAGCAGCATCTGTAATAAAAAGTCGTATTATTTTTTTCTGGAAATAGCTGAGTTAACAAAAAAACCCAAAACAGTAATGGAAGTTGCACCAAATATTGCATATTTTAATGTTTTCTTCGCACGATGATACTTTTTAGCACCATAGTTAAAGCCAACTATAGGCTGGGAGCCTTGATTTATACCAAATATAGGCATTAATATCATCATGGTAATGGAATTTATAACTCCCATACTTGAAGTAGCTAAATCTCCACCATATTTTTGGAGATTAGTATTCAATAATACTGTTACCATACTAGCTGCTAATTGCATACTAAAGGGAGAAAATCCAATGGAAACTATTTCTTTGAAAATAGTGAAATTTAGTTTTAAATACTCTTTTTTTAATGGTTAACATACTTTTACCACTAAGGAAATAATTCATTACCCAAATAGCAGATACAGCTTGGGAAATAATAGTGGCAAGAGCTGCACCTTTAACTCCCATATTAAATATAAATATAAATATTGGGTCTAATATGGTGTTTAAAATAGCACCGATTAACATTGTAATCATGGCAATTCTTGGGCTACCTTCTCCCCCCCTAATAAAGTTATTCATACCAAATCCAATGGCTTGAAGGGGGGGAGCACCTATTAATATTATTCTTAGATAGTCCATGGCATAATTAAGATTAGATTCACTAGCACCAAAGAGTTTTAATAAGGGTTCTAAAAATATAAGTCCAGTTATTGCAATAATAGAAGATATTAAAGCTAATAATACTATGGCATTACTGGCTATTTTGTCAGCATCTTCTTTTCGATTTTGACCAAGGCGAATTGAAACTAATGTATTTCCTCCAATACCAATAAGCATACTAAAGGCCATTAATATTAAAGACATGGGCATAGATACATATATACACCTATAGCCCTTCCGTCTACACCTCTACCTATAAAGATTCTATCAACTATATTATATAATGCATTAACCATCATACCTATAATTGCAGGGATAGAAAATTGCAGCAATAATTTTCCAATTGGTTTTTCACCTAGTAATTTTGCTTTTTCCTTTTGTTTATCCATTACATCACCTCGACAAAAATAGTAGTTATATCTCCTTTTATAGAGTTATAACTACTATTATACAACATACTGTATGTTGTTATCTACATTGATATAAAATCAACTTATATTAATGAAATTGTAAGCCATAAGATAAATTAGTTAGTAAACATTTGGGTCCAATAAATAGTTCCATTACCTGTAGTATATGTACCTACACCGATAGTTTTAAACTAGGATTTAGAATATTAGCTCTATGTCCAGAAGAATTCATCCATCCACTTACCACAGCTTGAGCACTAAGATAACCCTTTGCAATATTTTCACCAGCTGTATTATATTTAATTCCAAAAGTCTTCATCATTTGGAATGGACTTCCATAAGTAGGTGATGTATGGCTAAAATAATTATTTTTACCCATATCTTCAGATTTAGTTTTAGCTACTTTAGATAATTCAGCACTTACCTTAAAAGGTGCTAGACCCTCTTTTTGTCTTTCAATATTAACTAATCTAACAACTTCCATTTCAACTTGGGATATGCCTGGATTAGTTATAGGTTGAGATTCTACAGGAGCACTTGGAGTACTAGGAACAGTAGGTTTAACTGACTCTACAGGCGTACTTGGAGTGCTAGGCACAGTAGGCTCAATTGATTCTACAGGTGTACTTGTAACAGTAGATTTATAAGGAATTCTTATAATTTGCCAATTATAGTTATAATTTTGGTTACTGTAGTTATCATAGAAATCATAATTAATAACATAGCCCCTTGGAATATAGTTATAATTTACATTGTAGCTATAAGTTGCAGCATGGCCTACCTTAGAAGTTAACAACATAGTTCCTAGTGCTAATGTAATTGAAATTACTTTTTTTCTTTTTTTAACATTGTAAACCCTCCTTAATATTTGTAACTATTTTGTAACTTTTTAAAAGTATATCATTACATAAGGGACAAGTTAACCCTCAAATATTGGTTGGAATGGTGGGATTTGGAAATGAGATCATAATATTCACTAAATACATAAGGAAATGATATAATTAAAGTATATATTAAATTAAAATGGGATGAGGGATTATATGGAGAAAAAGTATATAATGGCTTTAGATCAAGGGACAACTAGTTCACGGGCGATACTATTTGACAAATTAGGAAATATTGTAGGTGTTGCTCAAAAGGAATTTAAGCAAATATATCCACAAGCAGGATGGGTTGAACATGATCCTATGGAAATTTGGGGAAGTCAATCGGGAGTAGCTAGGGAGGTGTTGGAAAAAAACAGGTATTAGACCTAATGAAGTGGCTGCAATGGGGGGGATAGCTAATCAAAGGGAAACTACAATATTGTGGGACAAAAATACTGGTAAGCCTATTTATAACGCTATAGTTTGGCAATGTAGAAGAACAGCAGAGATTTGTGATGAACTAAGGGATAGAGGCTTAGAAGATTATATAAAGGATAATATGGGTTTAGTTGTAGATGCTTATTTTTCAGGGACTAAAATCAAGTGGATATTAGATAATGTAGAGGGAGCTAGAAAGTTAGCCGAAGAAGGAAATCTATTATTTGGGAATGTGGATACTTGGTTAATATGGAATTTAACTAGGGGGGGAAAAGTACATATAACGGATTATTCCAATGCTTCTAGAACAATGATATATAATATAAGGGAATTAAAATGGGATGATAAGTTATTACACGAATTAGATATTCCTAAATCTATTTTACCTGAAGTAAGACCTTCTTCTCAGATATATGGCTATACTGACAAATATACCTTTGGTGGTGCTGAGATTCCAATAGCTGGAATTGCAGGGGGATCAACAGGCTGCATTATTTGGGCAGACATGCTTTAATTCAGGTATGGCAAAAAAATACATATGGCACTGGATGCTTTATGTTAATGAATACGGGAGAAGAATTTATTAAATCTAAAAATGGATTAATTACAACTATTGCTTGGGGGGGAATAGATGATAAGGTGGAGTATGCATTGGAAGGTAGTGTATTTGTTGCAGGAGCTGCTATACAGTGGCTTAGGGATGAATTGAAATTAATTCATAGTGCAGAGGAATCTGAATATATGGCAAATAAAGTTGAAGATACAAATGGTGTGTATCTAGTTCCTGCTTTTACAGGTATGGGAGCACCATATTGGGATATGTATGCTAGGGGGGGACTATAGTTGGGTTAACTAGGGGGGAGCAAAGGCTGAGCATATAGTAAGGGCAACTTTAGAAGCCATAGCCTATCAAACTAAGGATATATTAAATGCTATGGAAGAAGATTCTAATATAAAGCTTAAATCCTTAAAGGTGGATGGTGGAGCAGTAGTAAATAATTTTTTTGATGCAGTTTCAATCAGATATACTGAATACTAAGGTAGAAAGGCCTAAGATTTTAGAAACTACTGCATTAGGTGTAGCATATTTAGCAGGGCTTGCTGTAGGATTTGGGAGGATAAAAAGGATATAATTAATAACTGTCAAATAGAAAAAAACTTTTTATCCTAATATGGAAGAAAGTAAAAGAACCATATTATATAAAAATTGGAGAAAAGCTGTAGATAGGTCTTTAGATTGGACAAGAGAAAAACCCTAGATTTTCTAGGGTTTAAATTCTAATTTGATGATATACTTTCCCTTTTCTCAATAGAAGCTTTCCATCTTTGAAATCCTCTAATGTGACTTTTCCTCGAAGGATTCAACTTTAATATCATCAATACTTATACCGCCTTGTTGAATAAGTCTTCTTCCTTCGCTATTGGATTTAACAAGATCTACATCCCTTAACAAGTCAATGATTCCTATACCTTCTTCAAAAATAGATTTATCCATCTTTGTAAAAGGAATAGAACCTTCATCCTTTGCTCCAGAGAATAATGCTCTTGCGGCTTGTTGGGCTTTTTCTGCTTCTTCTTCCCCCCCATGTATTGCTTTAGTAACTTCAAAGGCTAATACTTCTTTGGCCCTATTAATTTCTGCTCCTTCTAAAGCGCCTAATCTTTTTACTTCATCCATTGGTAGGAAGGTTAATAAAGCTAAGAATTTTTCCACATCTCTATCATCTACATTTCTCATATATTGATACAATTCATAGGGTGGTGTTTTCTCAGGATCTAACCATATGGTTCCAGCTTCTGTTTTACCCATTTTAGTTCCTGCAGCCGTTGTCAATAATTTAAATGTCATAGCATAAACTTTATCTTGTTCTAATTTTCTTACAAGTTCGTATCCTCCAAGAATATTTGACCATTGATCACTTCCCCCCCTAATTGAAGTTTACAATTATGATCTCTATATAACTTAAGGAAGTCATAGGATTGCATTAACATATAGCTAAATTCAAAAAAAGGTTAATCCTTTTTCCATTCTATTTTTATAGCAGTCAAAGGTTAACATTCTATTTACAGAAAAATGAACTCCAATTTCTCTCATAAATTCTAGAAAGTTTAAATCTAATAACCAATCTGCATTGTTTACTATAAGGGCTTTATTATCACTAAAATCTAAGAATCTTCCAAGTTGTTCTTTGAACTTTGAAGCATTATGGTCAATCATTTCCTTAGTCATGATTTGCCTCATATCACTTTTACCAGATGGATCTCCAATCATTGTAGTTCCTCCACCTAATAAAGCTATAGGTCTATGACCAGCCCTTTGCATATGCATCATAACCATGATTTGTAAAAAGTGTCCTAAAGTTAAACTGTCTGCAGTGGCATCAAATCCAATGTAAAAGGTAACAGATTCCTTTCCCAGTAGTTCTCTTAATTCATCTTCAAAGGTTACTTGGTCTATATAGCCTCTCTCAGACAGTATATCAAATACATTACTCATATCTTTCCTCCTCTAATTAATAATATTTAAAAGGGGGTATTTTCTCTAAAAGGACGAGAAAATACCCCCGTGGTACCACCTTAATTCGCTTTAAAAGCCTCAAATCCCTTAACGTGGGATATAGACGTAATAGTTTCCTATTAAACTCAGGATGCGTAATTCACTTAATTTGCAAGTTATGGACTTTCCACCATAGTATCCATTCTCTATATTTAACTTAAATTAAGTTACTAAATCCTTCATGGTTTTATATAGATTAAATGTATATTAATATATTTTATTTATATTGTCAAGGGCAGAAAAAAAAGAGGACTCATTAGTCCTCTACCTTTAATTCCACACTATTTTCCCATAGACCGTGAATATTGCAATAACTAGATGCTAATATAGTACCTGGTTTGTTAACTTTAAACCTAGCAACTACATATGGTTCAGTAAAAAGATCACTTTCACCATGAGCTGCAAAATCATATGTGCCTATTTCAATAGGGAACTTAGCTCCTTCTGGGTAATAATAAACTTTAATCCAGGAAATATAATGTTCAAAGGTATTTGGATGAGGAATTTCTTCTCCTATAAGAACTTTTACTTCTACTTCTTCTCCAGCTTTTACTGATTCAGGAGCATGAATTACAGGAACATGTTTTTCACCTTTCCAGTCACCACTTTGATATAATCCATTTAAACTTTTCAAATAAATAACCTCCTTGTTTAATAATTGTTTTCGTATTCTTAAAATTATATACCCAATAATAGTTAAAGTATTCAAAAATATTTAGTATATATTCCAACAATAAGGTATAATAGAATTAGAAAGACTAAGGAGAGAGCAAAATGAATGAAATAGAATTAATAGCAACAACAACTTTTGGCTTAGAAGCCATAGCTAAAAGAGAACTAATAGATTTAGGATATAAAGATTTAAAGGTTGAAAATGGGAAAGTTACTTTTTTTTAGGAAGTGAAAAGGATATACCTAAAACTAATCTTTGGTTAAGGACTGCAGATAGAGTTTTATTAAAAATGGGAGAATTTAAAGCTTTAACCTTTGAGGAATTGTTTGAAAAAAAACAAGGGCATTACCCTGGGAGGAATGGATAACAGAGGATGGCAATTTTGTAGTAGAAGGTAAAAGTATAAATTCAAAATTATATAGTATTTCAGATTGTCAAAGGATAGTGGAAAAAGCAATAGTTGAAAAATTAAAGACTAAATATAATGTAAATTGGTTTAATAAAACTGGTGCTAAATATACTGTAGAAGTTTCCTTATTAAAGGATATAGCCACATTGACTATAGATACTTCTGGAGAAGGGCTGCATAAAAGAGGTTATAGGGATAGGGCTGGTGATGCACCAATAAAGGAAACCTTAGCTGCTGCTATGATTCTATTAAGCTATTGGAATAAGGATAGGGTATTGTTAGATCCTTTTTGTGGTTCAGGAACTATTCCAATAGAGGCGGCTATGATTGGAAGAAATATTGCGCCAGGTTTAGATAGAAATTTTGCATCAGAAGAATGGCCTAGAATTAAAAAAAAGAATATTGGTCTGAAGCAAGGAAAGAAGCCTTTCAACAAATTGATAATAAATCAAAGCTTCATATATTAGGATGCGATACTGATAAAAGATCTATACTAAGGGCTAGGGATAATGCAGCTAATTTAGGTTTAGATGAAGATATAGCTTTTTTTTATAAAGGATATGAGGGATGTTGATTTACATGATGAATATGGAGTAGTAATTACTAATCCTCCCTATGGAGAAAGAATGGGAGAAAAAGAAGAAATCCATGAATTATATAGGGATTTTGGTGAGAAATTTAGACAGCTGGAAACTTGGTCAATATATGTAATTACATCAGAGGAAAGCTTTGAAAAAAAATATATGGAAAAAAAAGCCAACAGAAAAAGAAAATTGTACAATGGGAGAATAAAAGTAGATTATTATCAATATTACGGCCCTAGACCACCAATAAATTAAAATAGGAGGGATTTATGATGAAAATCTATACCAAGACAGGAGATAAAGGAACAACATCTTTATTTGATAATAAAAGAGTATCCAAGGATCATATTAGGGTTGAAAGCTATGGAACAATAGACGAATTAGGCTCTTGGATGGGACTAGCTAAAAATTATGTAGAAGATGAAGAAATGTATAATTTAATACAAGATATACAAAACAAACTTTTTACTGTAGCTACAAACTTGGCTACAGAGGATCCAGCAAAGGTAAAATTTCACATTAATGAGGAAGACATTTTATCCCTTGAAAAAAATAGTAGATCATTATATGGGTAAGTTAAATAATCCTACAGGATTTATTGTCCCTGGTTCAGGGAAAAAATCATCATATCTCCATGTAGCTAGAACAGTTTGTAGACGAGCAGAAAGGAGAATCATATCTTTATCTGGCGTTTCAGAAGTGGATCCTTTAGTTGTTAAATATGTAAATAGATTGTCTGATGCATTATATGCCATGGCAAGATTTTCAGAAGAAAAGGAAGTAAAGGTGAAATATTAATTGTAACAAAGATGTAATATAATATGTCTAGATAATATTGTGAATTTAATATACAATATATGGTAATCAAGTCAACAATGGATATATTCAGTTCTGACAAAATAATAACGAGGTAAAAGCATTAAATTATTAGCCAAATATTCTAAATAGGTGATTATATGCTAAAGAAAGACGATTTGGTAAAAAAAAGAAAACTATAGGTGAGTACGGAATATTAAACTACCATGTTTTAGAGGGAATGGCTGATTGGGTAAGGGTTGTAAATAAAGATAATATGATTATTTATGCCAATAAGGCCATGAAGGAGGATTTGGGAGAAGATATTGTAGGGATTAAATGTTATGAATCTCATTGTAATTTAGATAAGTGCCATTTTTGCATAACCCAAAGAAGTATAGTTACAGGTGAAACCATTCAAAAGGAAGAAATTATTGATGGTAATTATTATTCTGTAAAAGTTCTCCAGTAAAAAACATAGATGGGGAAATTTTTGCTGCTGTAGAAGTTTTAGAAATGTAACTAGAGAACGTAAATTGGAACTGGAATTAATAGAAAAAAAATAAAAAGATGAATAAGGATCTTCAGTTTGCAAAGAGAATTCAAGAAAAAAATTCTTCCGAAAAAAAGGAACAAGGGAAAGTGTTAGTTTAGATTATATATATAAACCTTCAGAAATGCTTAGTGGAGATATGTTCGATATGTTTAACGTAGATGAAGATAATATAGGGATATATATTAGTGATGTGGCAGGAAATGGTGTAGCAGCATCTATGATGACTATGTTTATTAGGCAAACCATGAGGGTAATGAAAGAAGAGTTTAGTAGCCCAGCGGCAGCATTATCAGAACTTCATAAAAGATTTCTTAACTTAAATTTAGAAACGGACAATTATTTTACCATATTTTATGGCATATATAATAGAGATACTGGAGTGTTTAAATATGTAAATGCAGGACACAATTGTATGCCAATAAAATATAATGACAACACCATGGTTTTACTTGAAAATAAAGGTTATCCAATAACATCTCTATTTGATAAAATAGTTTATGAAGAAAAAGAGATTAAGTTAAAAATGGGAGATAAGATTTTATTTTATACAGATGGTATTACTGAAGCAAGGAATAGCTCAGGTATAGAATTTGGTATAGAGGGGATTTTAGACATTCTGAAAAATTATCCTGAAGATATATTAAATAAGGTAGAAGAAAGAATAATAAATCATAGTTGGGGAGAACAACAAGATGATTTTGCTATAGTGCTTTTAGAAGTCATTGATTAAGTAAAGACCTAGAATTCAATTCTAGGTCTTTTGATAAAAGAGGAGGGTTTTTTTATGGGTATTAGCTTAGATTATAATAATGCATTAGTTAATGAAAATGAGATTAAAAACATTTTACCTTTTTTTTAAAAGAAAGCCATAGATTGTTACATGAAAAAAATAGGACCAGGGAACAATTATTTAGGATGGCTCGATTTACCTAGTAGTCATAATAAAGATGAAATTAAGAGGATTAAAGCAATTGCAAAAAAATACAAGATAATTCTGATGCTTTAATAGTTATAGGTATAGGAGGATCTTATTTAGGAGCTAGAGCCTGTATAGAAGGATTAAATCATAGTTTTTATAATATGCTTCCTAAAGATAAAAGAAAGACACCAGAGATTTATTATGTTGGAAATAATATATCTAGTTCTTATATATTAGATTTATTTGATGTCATAGAGGGAAAGGATATAAGTATAAATGTTATATCTAAATCTGGAACTACTACAGAGCCAGCCATAGCCTTTAGAATTTTTAAGGAATATATGGAAAATAAATATGGAAAAGAAGAGGCAAAGAAACGAATATATGTAACTACAGATAAAGACAAAGGTGCATTAAGAGAATTATCAGATAGTGAAGGATATGAAACTTTTGTAATTCCAGATGATGTAGGCGGAAGGTATTCTATATTTACACCAGTTGGATTATTGCCTATTGCAGTTGCTGGAATTGATATAGAGAAATTAATGGAAGGTGCATATTCTGGTGAAATTCAGTATTCAAAATTGGATATTAATGATAACCCTTCTTATCAATATGCTGTAATTAGAAATATCTTGTACAATAAGGGTAAAATTATAGAAATATTAGTAAATTATGAACCATCCTTATCATATGTAGCTGAATGGTGGAAACAACTATATGGAGAATCTGAAGGGAAAGATGGAAAAGGCATATATCCAGCTTCAGTAAACTTTACAACGGATCTGCATTCTATGGGTCAGTATATACAAGATGGTAGGAGAGATATCTTTGAAACTACCATTAACATTTTAAAGCCTAAAAAAAAGATATAATTTTAAAAAAAGGCAGAGGATAATTTAGACGGACTCAATTTTTTAGAAGGAAAAACTTTAGATTTAGTAAACAAAAAGGCCTTTGAAGGTACACTTAAAGCTCATGTTAAAGGTAATGTTCCCAATATTGTTATTGATATACCTGAATTAAATGAATTTTATTTTGGGAAATTAATATATTTCTTTGAAAAGGCTTGTGCAATATCAGGATATCTATTAGGAGTAAATCCTTTTGACCAGCCAGGTGTAGAAGAATACAAGAAAAATATGTTTCAATTATTAGGTAAGCCAGGATATTAATTTATAATTCATAATGAACATTTAACAACAAAGATATAAAATATATTTTTGTACTTTAACTAAATACTAAGTTATAAAATTTGAATTACAAATAAATATTTGGATACAATAAAGGATATCTTAATTAGAAAGGTGGCTAATATGAAAACCTTCTTAAAGTCTTTATTGTATCTTTATTGTGCTTTTTTTATTGCCTTTTATATAGGAGCCCAATCCTATATAAAGGATAATGATATTAAGTTAGAAGATAATATTGGTTTTGGATTTGCTGAAAATATTAATTTACCTAATGCAATACTATCTAAATTGGAGACAAAACCAGTAGAAATAAAAGAACACTCTACTTTAGAGGAGGCATATGATAAAAGTTCTAGGGTTAATTTTTTTTAATTTTAGGAATGGAAGATACAAGAACAGACACTATAATATTTGCATCTATGTGTCCAGATACAAAGAAAATAGATTTAATGTCTATACCTAGAGATACATATATTCATAGAAAGGGATACAATGCTGGAGAACAAAGAAAAATAAATAGTGTATATTATTCCCATGGAATAGAAGGTGTAAAAAAAACAGTTTCCCATATATTAGATGGAGCGCCTATTCACCATTATATAATGGTGGAATATGAAGGAGTTGAAAAGATAGTAGATATGATTGGCGGGGGGGTAGAAGTAGATGTACCTTTTCATATGAAATATAAAGATTTATCAGCTAATCCACCTTTAAATATTGATATACCTAAGGGAAAACAAATATTAGACGGTAAAAATTCTTTAAACTTTATTAGATATAGAAAAGGAAATAATAGAATGGGATATATAGATGGAGATTTAGGGCGTATAAGGGCTCAACATGAATTTTTAAAAGCATTTGCATCTAAATCATTAGATAACTTAATATCAATAGTTACAAAAGGTTTTGGTTATGTAAAGACAGATGTTAAGATATTCGACGCTTTATCCTATGGTAGAAATATATTAGGAATTAAGGATGGCGATATTAATTATATAATTTTGCCTGGAAAAGATGATTTAAGGGAAATAAATAGAAAGATATTTTCATATTTTATATATAATGATAGAGAAATTAAAAAAAGTATTAAAAGAGATATATAATGTAAAATAATTACCCCTAGAATTAGTTTAATAATTCTAGGGGGGGTAAGTTCATTTTTCATATGTTTTTAATTTTCAAACTGCAGCTTTTTCTTTATTAATTTTGTTAGAATTATTTAATAAGGACTCTCCAATTAAATAAACATTTCCTGCTCCCATAGTTAATACTATATCATTGCTTTTTATATTATTAGCTAAGTATTCTTCTGTTTCTTTAAAAGTAGCAATATATATGGCATTTAGATGTTTTTTTTATTAATAGCATCTACTAAATTTTTAGAGTGAATTTCTCCATTGTCATATTCCCTTGCAGCATAAATATCTGTTATAATAACTTCATCTGAGTTGATAAAGGATTCAGAAAAACTATCAAGGAGTATTTTTGTTCTAGTAAAGGTATGAGGCTGAAAAACACAATAGATTTTGCCACCATTAGATGTATTTTTTTACAGCTTCTAATGTTGCTTTGATTTCCGTAGGGTGATGGGCATAATCATCTATGATTTTTGCACCATTTAAATAACCTTTAACTTCAAGTCGGCGATGAACTCCTGTATAAGTGGCTATATTTTTTTATAATATCTTCCATTGATACACCATATAAATGGGCAGCAGCAATACTTGCCAATGCATTGTAAATATTATGTTTCCCTATAACATGTAGTTTTATTGGCCAATTTTCTTTATCATTAATATTTAATATAAAGTTTAAATATCCTTCTTTAGAATAAGTAATATTTTCTGCTCGATAATTAGATTTTTTTATTTATACCAAAAGTTACTACTTTGGCTTTAGTATTTTCTATAATGTCCTTAGAATGAGCATCATCGTTATTTATTATTAAATAGCTATCTGGTTTAAGATTTTTTTCCATATTTAACAAAGGTATCTACTATATGATTCATATTTTTAAAATAATCTAAATGGTCTTCATCAATATTTAATATTATTGCCATTGTGGGAAAGTATTTTAAGATATTAGCTTTATATTCACAAGCTTCTGTTAATATATAATCTTTACTACCTAGTTTAACATTTCCACCAATTTCATCTAATCTTCCTCCTAATAAAACTGTAGGATTTAAATTTCCATTATTTGTAATAGTTGCAATCATACTAGTGGTAGTAGTTTTACCATGGGTACCTGATACAGCTATGGAATATTTATAATTTTCATTAGAGCTCCTAAAAGGTTGCCCTATCAACAGTAAGAACTCCTGATTCATAAGCAGCTATTAATTCTTCATTATCAGAAGAAATAGCATCAGTATAAACAATCAAATCTGCTCCTTTAATATTGTTTTTACTATGTTTTATGTAAATATGGGCGCCTAAACTTATTAAACGTTGAATTATAGGGCTGTTTTAGAATCTGTACCTGTAACTTTATACCCTTTATTCAATAAAATTTCAGCTAAACCACTCATACTTATGCCACCGATGCCAATAAAATGTATGTGGTTATATTTATGGCCATATAAATCAAATTCGAACATGAGGTTTCCTCCTAATATATTGTCTTATATTTTATTATTTCCAAGATATATAATAATATTATTGTATTCATATTTTATAAAAACGTCACTGATTGATTATATCATATCAAAAAAAATTTAAAAGAACAATTATTAACAAAATTTAAGAAAATATGAAATTTTTTAAAAATATCTACAAAAAAAGAAGGATTTTTAGAATATTTAGAGAATAAGTAATATGATTAAGATTTTTGCTACTTATGGAAGGTGGTGAAACATAATGGAAATTACAGATGTTAGGGTTAGAAAGATTACAGAGGAAGGCAAAATGAAAGCTATTGTATCAGTTACTTTCGATAATGAATTTGTTGTACATGATATTAAGATTATTGATGGTCAAAATGGTCTATTCATTGCCATGCCTAGTAGAAAAATGGCAGATGGTGAATTTAGAGACATTGCTCACCCTATAAATGCCACCACTCGTCAAAAAAAATTCAAGATGCAGTTTTTGTAGAGTATGAAAAAAATTTTAGCTACAGAATAAAAAGAGTCCTAGGACTCTTTTTATTTTTCAATATTTTTCAAAAATAGTGAAAAGTATGATTATAATTAGGTATAGACTTATAATATAAATAGGTTAAAATAATAAGAGAGAGAAATTTAAAAGAGGTGTTATTATGAATATTTCGATAATTCTTGCTGCAGGAGAAGGAACTAGAATGAAGTCTAAGTTACCGAAAGTATTGCACAAGATATGTGGAAAACCCTTACTGGAATATGTAATTAATGCTAGTAAAGGAGCTGAAATAGAGAAAAATGTGGTGATAATAGGTCATGGTGGTGAACAAGTAAAAGAATATTTTAAAGATGAACCTATTATTTTTAAAGAACAGCCCATTGGTAAAGATGCTCCATATGGTACAGGATTTGCAGTGATGCAGGGAGAAGAGTATATAGATGATGACAGTGATGTTATAATTCTATGTGGAGATACTCCTTTAATAACCAAAGAAACAATAAATAAATTACTAAAATTTCACAAAGAAGGAAATTTTCATGGTACAGTTTTAACAGCCCTATTGGCTGATTCCACAGGTTATGGTAGAATAAAAAGAGATGAATCTGGAAACATTTTTAAAATAGTAGAAGAAAAAGATGCCACTGAAGAAGAGAAAAAAAATCAAGGAAATTAATTCAGGGATTTATTGTTTTAATGGTAAATTGTTAAGACAAGCCTTAAAGAAAATCGATGATGATAATGCTCAAGGAGAATTTTATATTACCGATGTGGTAGGTATACTAAGAGATGAAGGATACAAAGTAGGAGCTTATGTAGTAGAAGATTCTACAGAGATTCATGGAATCAACTCTAGAATCCAATTAGCTTTTAGTGAAGGAATAATGAGAAAAGAATCAATGAAACCCATATGCTAAATGGTGTAACCTTCATAAATCCAGATAATACTTATATAGAGGAAGGTGTTGTTGTTGGTAGTGATACAATAATTTATCCTGGGGGGGTAAATATAGAGGGAAATACAAAAATAGGGGGGGAAGATTGTATAATTAGGTCTAATTCTCGAATTGTAAATAGTCAAATTGGAGATAAAGTAGAAATAGAATCTTCCTTAATAGAAGATAGTATAGTTGAATCTAGTGCAACTATTGGACCTAATGCACATTTAAGGCCAAGTAGTCATATTGGGAAAAATGTTCATATAGGCAATTTTGTAGAAGTTAAAAATTCAATTATTGAAGAAAATTCTAAGGCGGGACATTTAGCATATATAGGAGATGCCATTGTTGGCAAAGATGTTAACATAGGTTGTGGAGTAATATTTGCAAATTATAATGGGAAAGATAAACAAATAACTAAAGTTGGAAACAATGTATTTATTGGAAGCAATTCTAATTTGGTAGCCCTATAGAAATTAAGGACCGTGTATATATAGCAGCTGGCTCAACTATCACAAAGGATATAGAGGAAGGAACTTTATCCATAGCAAGGGCTCAACAGGTTAATAAAGAAGGTTGGGTAGATAAAAAAAGGTTTTAAAAATAAATAGTATTATTTTAACTAAAATCATATAACTTTAGGAGGAGAGAAATAATGAATTTATGCCTAAGTGGTATAAAAATTATTACAGGTAATGCAAATAGAAGTTTAGCTAAAAAAAATAGCTAAGGAGTTAGATATAGATCTAGCACTTTGTGAAGTAAGTCATTTAGTGATGGAGAAATAAATGTAAATATTGGTGAAACAGTAAGAGGAATGGATGTATATATAATTCAATCAACATGTACACCAGTTAATGACAATCTTATGGAAACGTTGATACTTATTGATGCAGTTAAAAGAGCATCGGCAGGAAGGATTAATGCAGTAATCCCATATTATGGCTATGCAAGGCAAGATAGAAAGACAAAGGCTAGAGAACCTATAACAGCTAAGTTAATAGCTGACTTATTAACTACTGCAGGAGCTGATAGGGTAGTGACTATGGATTTACACGCTGGACAAATACAAGGGTATTTTAATATACCAGTAGACCACTTAACAGCTATTCCAATTTTAGCAAATTATTTTAAGGGCAAAGTAGGTCGTGATACAGTAGTAGTATCTCCAGATTTAGGTGGAGTAACTAGAGTAAGGAATTTTGCTAATATTTTAGATTTACCTATTGCCATCATTGAAAAGAGAAGACCAAAGGCAAATGTATCTGAGGTAATGAATGTTATAGGAGATATAGAAGGGAAAATGTTATATTAGTAGATGATATAATAGATACAGCTGGAACTATTTGCAAAGCTGCCTCAGTGTTGAAAAAAAATTTGGAGCAAAAAAAAGGTATATGGTTGTGCTACTCATGGTGTCTTATCTGGGCCTGCCATTGATAGGATATGTGAATCTGAATTAGAAGAATTTATAATAACAGATACAATACCTTTACATGAAAATTGTAAAGTAGACAAAATTGGTATAGTTAGTGTCGCATCTATGTTTGGAGAAGCGATTAAGAGAATTAATGGCAATCAATCTGTAAGTATATTATTTGATTAATCAGGGGATGATGCTTTGTATGTAGTGGTAGGATTAGGTAATCCAGGAAAGGATTATGCTAATACAAGACATAATGTAGGATTTAATACTATAGATATATTATCAGAGAGAAATAACATTAAATTAAATAAGATAAAATTTAAATCTGTTTATGGTGAAGGAATCATAGGAAATAAGAAAGTAATGCTAGTAAAACCTCAAACTTATATGAATAATAGCGGTATATCTTTAAGGGAAATATCACAATTCTATAAATTACCTATAGAGAATATTATAGTAATAGTAGATGATATAGATATAGATTTTGCCAGTATAAGAATTAGAGCTAAAGGAAGTGCAGGATCCCATAATGGATTAAAGTCCATAATATATCATCTTCAAAATGATAATTTTCCTAGGGTAAAAATAGGTATTGGCAAAAAAAAGGCATGAAAAGCAGGATTTAGCAGATTTTGTATTGAGTAAATTTTCCAAAGAGGAAACTATAGATATACAAAGTGCAATATTGACATCAGCAGAAGCAGTTGAATGTATAATTAAACATGGTATAGACAAAGCAATGAATCAATATAATTCTAGAACAAATAGGGCCCAGGATTAAACCTGGGCTTAAAGCGCATGTTAAGGAGTAGATTTAATGAATAATTTTTTTAATAGATCCACTTAAAAATTTAGATTCATATAGTAATCTATTAAGGGATATTAACCAGGGTTTAACTCCAATTTCCACCTATGGAATAATAGACGAGAACCTAGGTCATATTCTTTATGGATTAAGGGAACATTTAGACAGGCAAATACTCCTTGTAACTTATGATGAATTAAAGGCACGAAGATTATATGAAGATATTAGAAATCTTGGGAATGTGGAGGTGGAAATATTTCCTAAAAAGGAAATTCTTTTTTTTATGATGTCCATGCTTCCAGTTATGAAAACCTAATTCAAAGATTAAAGGTGATTTCTAAATTAATTTCACAGGAAAAAGTAATTATAATTGTTTCTATAGAAGCTTTGCTAGATAAAATAATAATTAAAGATATTTTTCAAAAACATACTGAAACAATTGAACTGGAAAACGATATTAATTTAGATTTATTAATAAAGAATTTTGTGAACTCAGGATATGAAAGAGTACATATGGTAGAAGGTGTTGGTCAATTTAGTATAAGAGGTGGCATAATAGACTTCTTTCCACCTAATAGTAATAATCCATATAGAGTAGAATTATTTGATGAAGAAGTAGATTCTATAAGAACCTTTGATATATTGACTCAAAGGTCTCTAGAAACCAAAGATAAGATAACAATCCCTCCAGTTAAAGAAATCCTTATTACAGAAGAAATTTCAGGAAAAACAATTCAAAACTTAAAAGGTGAGTTAGAAAAATTCAACTTCAATGAACGCACAGAGGAGAAGTTTAGTAGATATATAGAATTATTGGAAGAAAACATTTATTTATCCAATAGGGATATGATTTTACCCTATATACCTAAAGAATATTTAGGATCAATAATAGATTATCTCCAAGAGGATTCATTAATATTTATAGATGAACCTAAGAGAGTTGAAGAAAAGTATAAAAATAACAAAGAAGACTTTTATATAAAAATCAAAGATTTATTAGAAGCAGGAGAAGTAATGCCTTCCCATTTAGATATGGCATATGAATATGAAGAAATATTGCCTAATATATTACAAAAACACATCATAACTAACAGTAGCATATTAAAAGGGAATGAAAGTTTTAAATCTAAAGCTATATATAATTTTTCAGTAAAATCCATGACTAATTATCATAATAAAATGGATTTACTTGTGGAAGATTTAAATTATTATAAATATCGTGGGTACAAGATAATTATATTGTCAGGCACAGAAGAAAGAGGGCTTAGGTTACAAAAGAATTTACAAGATCTTGGAGTAGAAGCAACTTTTTTTAGATGATAGAAAAGGGGGGGAAATAAAGTCAAGCCAATTATTTATTACTACTGGTAGCATTCAAGGTGGATTTGAATATTCAAGTATAAAGTTAGTAGTTATAAGTGATAAGGAAATATTTGGTGCCCAAAAGAAAAAGAGAAAAAAAATCAAAGAAAAAAAACAAGGAGAAAAAAATAGTCAATTTAGCTGATTTAGCCATTGGTTCATATGTAGTACATGAAAATCATGGTATAGGTAGATATGAGGGTATTGAACAGTTAGATATTCAAGGAGTAAAAAAAGGATTATTTAACTATTAGATATAAAAATCAAGATAAACTTTATATACCCATTGACCAAATGAATTTAATTCAGAAATATATTGGTTCAGATAGTGTGAAACCTAAAATCAATAGACTAAATAGTGGAGATTGGCAGAGAACTAAAGCAAGGGCAAAAAAAAGGCCGTAGAGGATATGGCTGAAGATCTGCTAAATCTATATGCAAAACGAGAGACTCTTGAAGGTTATTCTTTTTCAGAGGATACGCCATGGCAAAGGCAATTTGAGGATCTATTTCCTTTTGAAGAGACAGAAGGTCAGCTAAAGTCCACTATGGAGATAAAAAAAAGGATATGGAAAGCAAAAAGCCCATGGATAGGCTTCTGTGTGGAGATGTGGGATATGGTAAGACGGAAGTTGCCTTAAGAGCTGCTTTTAAGGCACTAATGGATGGTAAACAAGTTGCAATACTAGTTCCCACAACTATATTGGCACAACAACATTACAATACAATATTGGAAAGATTTCAAGATTTTCCAATAAAACCTGCTTTATTAAGTAGATTTAAAACTCCAAGGGAACAAAAGCTAGCTATTGAGGGACTAGCAAATGGAGTTGTAGACATTGTAGTAGGCACCCATAGATTATTATCTCAAGATGTAAAGTTTAAAGATTTAGGATTACTAATAATAGATGAAGAACAACGATTTGGAGTTAAACATAAAGAAAAATTAAAAAGGCTTAGAGAAAATATAGATGTTCTTACTTTGACTGCAACCCCCTATTCCTAGGACATTACATATGTCTTTAGTGGGAATTAGAGATATGTCTGTTCTTGAAGAACCCCTGAAGAAAGATATCCTATTCAAACTTATGTTGTAGAATTTAATGAGCAAATGATCAGGGATGCAATTTTAAAAGAAGTAGCTAGAGGAGGTCAAGTCTATTTTGTATATAATAGAGTTGACACTATAGATAAATGGCTTCGAAGCTTAGGGCATTAGTACCTGAAGTAACTTTCTCTGTAGGACATGGACAAATGGGAGAACGACAGCTGGAAAGGGTAATGATGGGTTTTCTAAATAAAGAGGCAGATGTATTAGTTTGTACTACAATTATTGAAACTGGTTTAGATATTCCAAATGTTAATACCATAATAGTATATAATGCAGATAAAATGGGATTATCCCAATTATATCAATTAAGAGGTAGGGTAGGTAGAGCTAACAGAATAGCATATGGATACTTTACTTATGAAAAAGATAGGGTATTAAGTGAAGTGGCAGAAAAAAAAGATTAAGAGCTATAAAGGAATTTACAGAATTTGGTTCTGGATTTAAAATAGCCATGAGAGACTTAGAAATAAGGGGGGGGCGGGAAATTTATTAGGTTCAGAGCAACACGGTCATATTGAAGCGATAGGTTATGATTTATATGTAAAATTCCTTAGTGAAACTATTAGAAAACTAAAGGGAGAGATAGTAGTTGAAGAAATAGATACTACAATTGATTTGAAGGTAGATGGTTATATACCTAGAGCTTTATACAGGATGAGGAACAAAAAAAATAGAAATATATAAGAAAATAGCAGCTATAAATAATATTGAAGATTATAGAGAGCTTATAGATGAATTAATAGATAGATTTGGCGATATACCTAAAGAAGTAGAAAACTTAATGGACATTTCCTATATTAAATCTCTAAGTAACAAAAATAGGATTAAAAATATCAGTGAAATAAATGGCATAATTAGATTAGACTTAGTATCTACTGAGAATATGTCTTTAGAACTAATTCACGAGTTATCTAAAGATTATGGTAGAAGTATAAGTTTTGATTTATCGGCAAAACCATATTTGAATTTTAAACCTAAAAAAAAGATGTCTTAAATGAATTAAAAATATTAATTGAAAAAAATTGATGGTTTCCATAAAGGTGAAATAATATATAATAAAGAATATATTAAATCTGAAAATAGAAAGGATGTTTTGATTGTATAAGCTAAAAGGGAAAAGACATTGGTAATAGCTATTATACTAGCTATTTCAATAGGCTTAAATGGGTGTGCCCAAAATGAGGAAGGATTAGTAGCCAAAGTAAATGGAGAAGGGATTACCCAGGAAGAATATGATATAGATTTTCAAGTATATAAAAACATATATGAAAAACAATTAGGAGAAGGTGCTTTATCAGAAATAGGTTCTGATGGAAAAACCTTTGAATCATCTTTAAAACAAGATGTTTTAGACAAACTAATTGTGGAAAAGTTAATAATTCAAGAAGCTACTAAAAAAAGATATTACTGTTACAGATGAAGAAGTTGAAGAAAAAAATAGACCAACTTATAGCTTCCTTTGGAGGAGAAGATAAGTATGAAGAGTTTTTAGAAAAAAGTAATATTCCAAAGGATTATTTTAAAGAAAATACTAAAAGGGAAATATTAATAGAAAGACATAAAGGAAATTTTTTTAGAAGAAGAAAGTATAAATGAAGAAGAAGCAGAAAATATTTTAATGAAAATAAGGAAGATTTAACTATACTGAAGGCAAGTCATATTTTGGTAAATAATGAGGAAGATGGTAATAAGGTATTAGAAAGGCTGAAAAATGGAGAAGATTTTTCTTCTGTAGCTGTTACAGAGTCATTAGACAGTACTTCTGCAGTTAAAGGTGGAGATTTAGGATATTTTGTTAAGGGAACTTTCGGTCTGATTCCAGAATTCCAAGAGGCAGCATTTAACTTAGAAGTAGGAGAAATAAGTGATTTAGTTAAAACAGAAGTGGGATATCATATAATTTACCTTGAAGATAGAAAAGACACCTTTGATGATTTAAAAGAACAAATAGTAATGTTATTAAAAGAACAAGGATATGCAAAACATATTCAAGGATTAAAAGATAGTGCTAAAATTAAAACTTATTTAGAAATAGAGGAAGAAAAATAATAAATTCATCCTTTTAACAAAAAAAGTGAAATATGTATAAAAAAAATTCCTGTTAGTTGAATAATAATCTTACTGTATTTAATGTATAAGGAGGATTTATTGTGAAGGCTACAGGAATAGTTCGAAGAATAGATGATTTAGGAAGAGTAGTAATACCAAAGGAAATAAGAAGAACCCTTAGAATAAGAGAGGGAGATCCCTTAGAGATTTTTACAGATAGGGAAGGCCAAGTTATACTAAAGAAATATTCTCCAATAGGTGAGTTAAATGAATTTGCCACAGAGTATTGTGAAGCACTTCATGAAAACACAAATCATATAGCTATTATATCTGATAGAGATAATTTAATAGCAATATCAGGTGGGTCTAAGAAAGAATATTTGGGAAGAAGAATTAGCCCTGAATTAGAAAAAAAATTATTGAAGGAAGAAACACATTTATAACAAGTGAAAATACTGGGTCTATAAAGGTATTTTATGAAGATGAAAATTTAGATTCATATACTACTCAAGTAATTACTCCTATAGTAATGCAGGGAGATCCTATTGGTTCAATAATTTTATTATCAAGGGAACCTGATGTAATTATGGGAAACTTAGAAATAAAACTTTTAGAAACAGCTGCTAAATTTTTATCAAAACAGATGGAAACTTAATACCTACTTTATTGTAGGTATTTTTTTATTTTTATTTATGTTATAGTATGACTTATGGTATATTATATAAGGATTAATACATAAATAATGATAAGAAGACTAATAAATAGGGGGGGATATTAGTGTCCAAAGATAATAATTTTATAAAAGGAGCAGCTATTTTAGGAATAGCGGGAGTAATAGTAAAGATTTTAGGGGGGGCGATTTATAGGATTCCCATAGGGAATATAATTAAAACTGAGGGCATGGGGGGGTACTATCAGACTGCATATCCTTTCTATATTCTTTTACTTACTATTTCAACATCTGGGTTTCCAGTAGCCATAGCAAAATTAGTGTCAGAAAGAAGAGCTATTGGAGATTATAAAGGGGGGGCTTTTAAGGTTTTAGAGTGGCACTAACAGGATTATTTGTAGGTGGTATATTAACTTCTTTATTCATGCTTTTAAGGGCTAAACCTATAGTAATATCCTTAGGAAATAAAAATGCATATTATTCATTAATTGCATTAGTGCCAGCTTTATTTTTTTGTTCCTATAATGTCTGCTTTTCGTGGACTATTTCAAGGAAGGCATAACATGGTACCTACTGCCTTGTCTCAAATAAGCGAACAGTTTTTTTAGAGTTTTAAGTGGTTTGTTTCTTACATACTACTTATTAGATAGAGGCATACCTATTGCAGCAGGTGGTGCTTCCTTTGGTGGTTCCATAGGAGCTATAATAGGAACAGCAGTTATATATATAATCTATTTATCAAAGAAAAAAAGAAATCAATGAGGAGATAAGGACTAGCTTAATAAGTGAAGAATATCCTGTGGCTAATATAGTAAAAGATTTACTGATCATTGCAATACCTATAACTGTAGGTTCAGCTATAGCACCTATTATGGATACAATAGATGCAAAGTTGGTATTAAAAAGATTACAATCCATAAATTATTCTGAAGCAGCAGCTAACGAACTATATGGACAATTAAAAGGATTTGCTCAGACTTTAATAAATTTACCTCAAGTATTTTCCATAGCTATAGCTATGAGTTTAGTTCCCGCTATAGCAGGAGCAAATGCACAAAAAAAAGAAGAAAGAGATTTCAACACTTATTGGTTCGGGGATTAGGATGACATTATTAATTGGACTTCCTTGTGCATTTGGACTTTTTGTATTAGCTAAACCTATAATAGGACTTTTATTTTTTTTAATAATACTGTAGAAACAATTAACAACACTGGGGAAATATTACAGTATTTATCCTTTGGGGTCATATTTCTTACATTAGTGCAAGCTTTGACTGCAATGTTGCAAGGATTAGGTAAACCCTTAATACCTGTAATAAACTTGTTTATAGGGGCTATTTTCAAAGTAGTTTTAACTTACACATTAACTGTAATACCTAGTATAAATGTAAAGGGAGCAGCAATAAGTACTGTAGTTGCCTATGCTGTAGCTGCTATCTTGGATTTAATTTTGTTAGGCGTTGTAACTAAGATTAAGTTTAATTATAGAGATATATTTATTAAACCACTAATATCTTCAATAGGCATGGCAATAATAGTGAGATTAAGTTATCTAGGATTATTTAATCTTATGGGAACAAAAATCTCTACAGTTGTCTCCATATTTATTGGAGGCATTGTATATGTTATATTATTGGTAATTACGGGTACTATAACAAATGAGGACATTGCATTATTGCCTAAGGGCGATAAAATAGGAGAGAAACTAAATAAATTTAAACTTTTAAAATAGATTCAGAGATAAGGAGAAAACTAAATGGGGGGGAAAATATATGTTGTAGGCTTAGGACCAGGTAGTACAGATGCTCTTACATTGGGAGCTATAAATAGGATTAATAGTGGGAGTAAAAATTTTCTTAGAACTAAAAATCATCCTACTATTCAATATTTTATAGATAACAATATTTCCTTTAAATCCTATGATCATATATATGAAGAAGAAGAGGATTTTAATAAAGTATATGGTAAAATTGCAGAGGAATTAATTGAAGAAGCCAAAGGAAATACTGATATTAATTATTTTGTACCAGGTAATCCTATGGTAGCAGAGAAAACAGTTGAAATATTAATTGAAAGAGATATAGATATTGAGATTGTCTCAGGTATGAGCTTTATAGAGCCTATGATAGAATTAGTAGGCAGAGATCCTATAAATGGTCTAAAAATTGTAGATGGGACAATATTTAATAGGCTGATGATAGATATAAATGTAGATATGATAATTACTCAAGTATATAATCAAAGAATATTATCTGATATTAAATTGATTTTATCTGAAGTTTATGGAGATAATTATTATATATATGTAGTTCATAATGCAGGCATAGAAGATAAAGAAGAAGTGCATAATATTCCTATATATTTATTAGATAGGATTGAGAAAGTTGGACATTTAACTAGTATATATATTTCAAAAGTTGATGAAAAAGGGAAAAAAAAGTATTTGACTTTAATGATGTAGTAGGTATAATGGGATTACTAAGGGGAGAAAATGGATGTCCTTGGGATATGGAGCAGACCCATGAATCTATTAGGCAAAATGCAATTGAAGAAGCATATGAGCTTGTAGATGCAATAGATAAGGAAGATATAGATAATTTAGTCGAAGAATTAGGAGATTTGCTTCTACAAGTGATATTTCATTGTCAAATTGGGTATGAAGAAGGTGAATTTAATCCCATTGAAGTAACATCAGCCTTAGGAAATAAACTTATTTATAGACATCCTCACATTTTTTTTGGAAAAAGGGGTAGAAAATTCCAAAGAAGTAGTATATAATTGGAATAAGCTTAAGGACTCTCAGCGTGGGTTTGTAAGCTTTACAGAGAAATTAAAGAGTTTGCCAAAACTTCCTGCACTTATGAAAAGCTATAAGATTCAAGAAAAGGCTGCTGAAATTGGTTTTGATTGGAAAGACATCAAAGGTCCACTTAATAAAGTTGTTGAAGAGTATGAAGAGGTACTAGAAGCAATGGAAGAACTTAGTGGAGGTGATGGAAGAGTAGAGGAAGAATTAGGCGATCTATTCTTCGCCATTGTCAATCTTGCTAGATTTTTAGATATAGACCCAGAAGTTGCTTTAAATAAAACTAATAATAAATTTATTAATAGATTTGAATTAATGGAAAAAGAATCTATTTGCTTGGGTAAAAAGCTAGAAGATATGACATTAGAAGAACTGGATGCTCTTTGGAATCTGGCAAAAGAAAATAAAAGGTAGTTATAAAAAGTTTAACTTTTTATTAGTAAGTATAATTATTTTGTAAAAACTATTATTTAGGGAGGAATTTTTAATGAACAAAGCTGAATTAGTGGCAAGTATAGCAGAGAAAAGTAACTTAACTAAAAAAAGACGCAGAGGCTGCTTTAAATGGATTTATTAAATCAGTTGAAGAAGCATTAGCAAATGGAGAAAAAGTACAACTTGTAGGTTTTGGAACTTTTGAAGTTAGAGCAAGAAAAGCTAGAGAAGGTAGAAACCCAAGAAACCCTCAAGAAGTTATTAAAATACCAGCATCAAATGCTCCAGTATTTAAAGCTGGAAAAGGCTTAAAAGAAGTTGTAAATCAAAAATAAATTTTAAAAATCAGTCTTGGGCCTGATTTTTTTTGTTCCTATAGAAAGGTGGGATATCTATTAGAATTGATAAATTCCTTAAAAATGCAAGAATTATTAAAAGAAGGACAGTTGCTAAGGAAGCATGTGAACAAGGTAGAGTCTTCATTAACCATAAGGCATCTAACCAGGAGATGAGGTTAAAGTTGGAGATATAGTTCAAATTAATTTTGGCAGTGGAACTATGAATATTGAAATATTAAGGCTTAAGGATAATGTTGGAAAGGATGAGGCTGCAAACCTATATAAGATAATAGAATAGATATAATAAGTTAAGGCTTTTGTAATAAAAGCCTTTTTTTTATCATAAATATTAGAAAGGATAGGAGGGTGAACTATGAGTGAAGATAGATTAAAATTTAAAAACCAAAATATTACAATTGAAGATAGAAGCAAAATAAATATTACTGGTGTAGAACAAGTAGATAGTTATAATGAAAGTACCATAATATTATCAACAATAAAAGGGGGGGATAAATATAAAGGGAGAAGGATTAAATATAAGTAAACTAAATATTGATGATGGTTCTGTCAAAATATCTGGGTTGATAAATAGCTTAACTTATATAAGTAAAGAAGGAGCACCTAAAAAATTTCATGGGGGAAGATATTTAAGTAAGTGGTGAATTTAAATGCTAGAAATTAATTTAATAGATGAATTTTATATATTTTTAGTATCCATTAATTATGGCTTAATATTAGGTGTTATATATGATTTATATAGGGTATTTAGATATTATTCAAAACCTAAAAAGATATTGACTATGATTGAAGACTTTATATTATGGCTAATAATTACTCTGGTTTTTTTTATTATTTTTGTTGAGGAATACTGATGGTGTTATAAGAGGATTTATAGTAGTTGGGTTTCTCATAGGGTATATAATTTATTATAAAATAATATCGAAATATAATTTCCCATTATTAATTAAATGTTTTAAGTTGATATTAGTAGTATTTAATGAGATAATAAAGATAATACTTTACCCATTTACAAAAATATTAGGTTTTGGAAAAAGGAAATTTAGAAAAGTAAGCATTTTATTAAGAGAATTACTTAAAGATATTAAAAAGTATTATAAAATAACTTCTAACAAAAAAAATAATTAATTTAATACATAAGAGGAAGAATTAGGTGATTACCTATGATTAGAAAAAGGAGAAAGAAAAAAAATCAAACTAAGGCATATAGTTTTAATATTATTATTGATATATATATCAGTGATAATGTTAAATCAAAAAAACTTATGAGAGACCTAGAAGCTAGAAGAATAGAGCTTCAAGGCGAAGTTAATGTTTTACAAAAAGAAATCGATTTACTAACAGAAGAAATTGAAAATAGCGATTCCTTGGAATTTATTGAAAAAGTTGCTAGGGAAGAATTGGGAATGGTAAAGCCTAGAGAAATAATTTATATAGACAAAGGAAAGCTAAAGAACTCTTTTTTTTCAATATTTTAAACGGGGTACCAATTGACATATCCTCAAATCTAATATATACTTTAAATGAAAATATTTTTAAGGAGGAATTATTTATATATGCCTGTATCAGTTGGAAAAGTAGTAGAAGGCACTGTAACTGGTATAACTAACTTTGGCGCATTTGTACAGTTACCAGAAGGAAAAAGTGGACTAGTTCACATTTCCGAAATATCACATGACTATGTAGAAAAGGTAGATGATTACTTAAAAAAGGGTGAAAAGGTTAAGGTTAAGGTATTATCAATAACAAATGATAATAAGATTAGTTTATCCATAAGACAAGCAAAGCCGAAAACTAGTCAACCTATTGAAATTGAATGGAATAAACAAGATGAAATTCAAAAAAAACATGTCCTTTGAGGATAAATTAAATCAATTTTTAAAGGATAGTAATGAAAAGATGGATCAGTTAAAAACTAGGGATTCTAGAAGAACTAATGGAATGAGATCTAGAAAAACTGGCTCAATAGATTTTTAAACCGGTGTTATCCGGTTTTTTTTATTTTGTCAAAAACTACATTTAAAGAGTTATATATTACATAGCCCTTGAAACACTGTGAATATTCTAATTTTCAAGTTAAAGTTAATGAACTTTAGTTTTAGATAGGAATCTTAAAGTTATAGGAAAAATAGATAATTATTGTCTGAAATATCTTGATTTCATATGTCTTGTATTGACAAAATAATAATTTTTTATTTGATATCCTCTAATTACTATATTAAACAGGGGTGGTTTAATTGATGAGGATAGAGTCTATTATAACTAATAGGAAACTGGATTTTAATATTCAATTAGAGGATTTCTTAATAGTATTCATAGGATTTTTCATTAGTAGAGTAAATATTTTGGGGAATTTGACCCCTTTGGTATAGCCTTTTTAGGTTCATATCTACTGTTGAAAAAGTCTAATATTTATCTATTGATTTCAGTGATTCTAGGGATATTTACATTTCATGGTATTAATGGGACAAGTTATTATATAATTTCAATATTACTTTATTTTATATTTACTAAAACCAAAGAAGGTAAAAGATATACATTGATAAAATCTTCTTTTATTTCTGGACTATTATTTATTTTGTTTAGATTTTTATCTATTATTATAATAGGAAAATATCTATTGTATGATCTATTTATGATAACTTTCGAAGGAATCCTAATATTTACTATGACCTATATATTTTCCTTTAGTTTGCCAATAGAAGATATAAAGGTAAAAAAATGTTAGTAATGAAAAGTTGGTTTGTAGTTTTATAACTATGGCTTTAGTATTATCGGGATTTAATAATGTAGTTATATTTGGATTAAATATTAAAAATATAATTAGTATAATCATGGTAATCTACCTAAGTTATACCCAGGGTGTTTTAATAGGTACGAGCTCTGGAATAGTATTGGGACTGGTTTCTTATATATCTCATACAGAAATGCCATTTATTATTTCTATTTTAGCAGTGGGAGGACTTTTAGCAGGTTTGTTTCGAGATTTAGGTAAATCGGGATCAATATTAGGATTTGTTTTAGGTAATGGAATTATTAGTTTTTATATAAATAAATTTGGAATAAGCTTTTTAGCTTATAAGGAATTATTATTTTCTTCTATTATTTTCCTAGTAATATCTAAATATCTAGATTTTGACTTAAATACTATATTTATTGGAATCCCACAAGTGGAAAAAGATTATGGAAAAAAAAGAAGGATAAATTTGTTGCAAAGAAACTTAACAATATAGGAAACCTGTTTGATAGTATTAGTAATATTTTCCAAAGAAGTATACAGGACGAAGATTTTTATTCTACTATGGAAGGTTATAATATAGTAGATGAAATTTGTAATAAGACTTGTAAAAACTGCCCTAAGTATAAGAATTGTTGGGAAGAAAATTATTACAATACATATGCTAAAATCTTTAATTTTATAGGTACAATAGAAAGTAATGGAATCTCTATAAACAAATTTCCTTCGGATATAATAGGATCTTGTCAATATAGGGATATCTTAACTAATAATGTGATTAAGTACTATGAGAACTTGGAGAAAGATTATATTTGGAACAAAAGATTAATAGAACAAAGAAATCTCTTAGGAGAGCAACTTGAAGGATTGGGGGGGAAAATCATAAAAGATATAGCCAATGATGTGTATTCCAATACCATAATTAATAGTGAATTAGAAGATTTATTAATTAAAGAATTGAAAAACAGACGAATAGATATCTACAAATTTAACAGTAGTAGAAATAGAAAAAGATAATTTCGAAATAGAAGTGGAATTAGGTGGTTATATAGGCAACATAAAATATATGGAAAAGATTAAAAAAAATTATTTCTGATAGTCTAAATATCCCTTTAACTATTGATTTTACTTATTGTAATATAGGACATAAAAGAAATAATTTTAAATTATATAAAGCAAATAGATTTGCCACACTAACTGAAGTATCCACAGCAGCAAATTCAGAAAACAGAATATCTGGAGATAGTTATACCTTTGGCGAAATAGACAAAACAGCTTTCCTAGCCATTAGTGATGGTATGGGTATAGGAAGAAAAGCAAATATAGAAAGTAGTATTGCCATAGAACTTTTAGAAAAATTAATGGAGATTAATATGAATAAAAATATAATTATTAGGACAATTAATTCTGTTCTTAGGGCTAAATCAAATGATGAAATCTTTACAACATTGGATTTAGGATTTATTGATTTATATACTGGGAAATTACAAATATTAAAAACAGGTTCTCCCGCTACTTTTATTAAAAAGAAAGATAGGGTAGAGATAATTAATTCTAGTTCTTTGCCAATTGGGATATTAGAAAATGTAGATTTTAATATTTATGAAGAAATCCTAGAAGATGGTGATATAGTAATAATGATGTCAGACGGAATTCTTGATAGTAATAAGGATGTTGGGAATATAGATATTTGGATGAGGGATATAATCTCAAGAATAGATTCTCAAAATCCAAAGATTATAGCAGATGAAATATTAAAGATTGCTGAATTTGTAAGTAAAAATGGTTCTAAAGATGATATGACAGTCATGGCAACTAAAATTTGGAAGAGAACATAGGGAGAAAATTCTCCCTTTTTTTCAATTATACTTTAATTTCTAATAGATATGGGGGGGTATATTAGTATATAGAATATTTTAGTGGTGATAAAATGGAAGATATAGTGTTTGAAACAATATTAGAGAATAAGTTAATCAATGAATATGAAATGTAGTAGTTGGTGTTTCCGGTGGGCCAGACTCCATGGCCTTACTTTATTTGTTGTTAAAGATAAGAGAAAAGTTTGACTTTAATATTATAGTAGCCCATGTTAATCACGGAGTAAGAGGTGTTGAAGCATCAGAAGATGAGAGTTTTGTTAAGAGAAAAACTGAGGATTTAAATTTGCCTTATTATTCAAGAACTGTTGATATGATAGCTTATGGAAGGGAAAAAGGAATAACAGCTGAAGAAGCAGGTAGGGAATTAAGATATGGATTTTTTAGGGAAATCTTATCTAATTTAGGTGGAGGCAAAATAGCAGTAGCCCATAATAGGAATGATCAAGCTGAAACTTTGTTAATGAGAATTTTAGAGGTACTGGTATAGACGGTTTAAGAGGAATGGAGTTTAAAACGGGAGATATTATTAGGCCTATATTAAACATCAGTAGAGAAGATATAGAAAAGTATATAGAAGTAAATAGTATAGAAACAGTTTTAGATAAAACAAATTTAATGCCTATTTATACAAGAAATAAAATAAGATTAGAACTTATTCCATATATAGAGAAAAATTTTAATCCAAATATTATCAACACATTATGGAGACTATCCCAAACTTCATTAATGGATAGCAAATTCCTTGACAACTATTCACAGGATAAATATAAATTGTTATTGAAGTATAAGGATATAAATTGTATAATTTTAGATGCAGATTTGTTTAAAAAAACTAGATAAAAGTATAAAATATAGAGTTATAAGACGTTCAATCGAAGATATAGCTGGTAATATCCAAGGATTTGGTGAACAACATATTGCATCAATAGTTAACTTATTTGAAACTGGTGAAACAGGAAAAGAAACTCATTTACCCAATAATATTGTGGCAAAAATAGATTACAACGATTTAAAAATTTATAGGGATATTTTAGAAAAGACAGAAGATTTTATTTGTAAATTAGATTTAGGAGTTAATGATTTCCCTATTTTAGGTTATAGATTTAACCTAGAAATATTATCTAAAGAGGAATTGAAGGATATAAGTAAGAAAAAAAGAGATTAAAATATTTGACTTTGATAAAATAAAGGGCAATCTATACTTAAGAAATAGGAGGAATGGAGATAGGTTTATACCCTTTGGAATGTTAGGGAGTAAAAAAAATTAAAGGATTATTTTATAGATGAGAAAATTTCTAGAAGCAAAAGAGATAAAATTCCTTTAATTGTTGATGAAGAAAATATATTATGGGTAGTAGGATATAGAACTAGCGAAATATATAAAGTAACTAAAGAGACAAAAAGATATTATCAATAGAATATTGTTTTAATTATAGCAAGGAGGATATAAATGGACAAAGTAATTAAAGAAGTATTGGTTAGTGAAGAAGAAATTCAACAACGAGTTAAAGAATTAGGGGAAGAGATTACAAAAGATTATAAGAATAAAGATTTAATGTTAGTTGGAATATTAAAAGGTGCAGTGATTTTTATGTCTGAACTTAGTAAACATATTAAATTACCAATTCTTATGGATTTTATGGCTGTGTCCAGTTATGGAGAGTCATCTATTTCAACTGGAGAAGTAAAGATAATAAAAGATTTAGATTTTTCAGTAGAGGGTAAAGATATATTAATAGTAGAAGATATTATAGATACTGGCCTTACCTTAGCATATTTAACGGATAATTTAAAGAAAAGGGGAGCTAAAAGCGTGAAAATCGTTACTCTTTTGGACAAACCAGATAGGAGAAATATCAAAGTTTATGTTGATTACCTAGGTTTCTTAATTCCAAATGAATTTGTTGTAGGCTATGGTTTAGATTATGCTGAACAATATAGAAATCTTCCCTTTGTTGGAGCATTAAAAGAAGAAGTATATAATCCAAATGCGGATAAATAGCAGGTTGTTGAATTACAGTAATTTATATGATATAATGATAAAATATTATCTACCCATATTTGGAGGGAGGACTTAATTTGAGAAGATTTTTTTTAAAGGGATAAGTGTATATCTACTTATAATAATATTGATAATGTTTGGCGTCCGCATGATGGGGCAAAATGTTGAGCCTGTCAAAGAAATGGATGTTACTGAACTAGTAGAGAATTTAAACGATGAAAAAGTAGAAAAAAATAAGGATGGTAGGAAATATAGCTCAAGGTAAACTAGAAGATGGAACTCAGTTTAGGACATTGTTGCCACAGGAGGTTAGAGGTAATTTTTACGAATATTATCTTAAGGATTTAGTAGACAGCAAAAAAATCAGCTATAGTGGTGAAGATGAACCTGGCAGACCTTGGTATATAGAAATGCTACCAACTTTTTTTAATGTTATTTGCTTTTGCAATATTTTGGTTTGTTTTTATGCAACAATCTCAAGGCGGAGGCGGAGGCAGGGTTATGTCCTTCGGTAAAAGTAGGGCTAAGCTTCATAAAGAAGAGGATAGCAAATTAATAACCTTTGATGATGTTGCAGGATTACAAGAAGAAAAAGAAGAATTAAAGGAAATTGTAGATTTTTTTAAGGGCTCCACGAAAATATATAGAAATTGGAGCAAGAATTCCAACAGGAGTACTGTTAGTTGGGCCACCAGGAACAGGTAAAACTTATCTAAGTAAGGCTGTAGCTGGAGAAGCTAGGGTACCTTTTTTTCACAATATCAGGTTCTGACTTCGTGGAAATGTTTGTAGGGGGGGTTGGAGCAAGTAGAGTTAGAGACTTATTTGAACAAGCAAAGAAAAATGCACCTTGTATAGTATTTATAGATGAAATAGATGCAGTAGGTAGAAGAAGAGGAGCTGGAATGGGTGGTGGCCATGATGAAAGGGAACAAACTCTAAACCAACTTTTAGTTGAGATGGATGGATTTGGAACCAATGAAGGGATTATTGTTATGGCAGCTACTAATAGACCAGACATCCTTGACCCAGCATTATTAAGACCAGGTAGATTTGATAGGACTATATATGTGGGACTTCCAGATATTAAAGGAAGAGAAGCCATATTAAAAGTTCATACCAAAAATAAGCCTTTAGATAATGATGTTGATCTTAAAGTTGTAGCCAAGAGAACACCAGGATTTACTCCAGCAGATTTAGAAAACTTAGTTAATGAAGCAGCCTTATTATCTGCTAGATTTAATTTAAAATCCATACCGATGCATTTAATTGAAGAAGCTTCTATTAAAGTTCAAGCAGGACCTGAGAAAAAGAGTAAGGTTGTAAGTGAAAAGAGAGAAAACTTACAGCATATCATGAAGCAGGTCATGCATTGACTGCTAGATTGATTCCTGGAACTGACCCAGTTCATTTGGTAACTATTATTCCAAGGGGGAATGGCTGGAGGATTTACAGCTTATATCCCTGATGAAGATGTAAATTATGTAACTAAGAAGCAAATGGAAGATAGATTAGTTATTTTATTAGGTGGTAGAGTAAGTGAAGCTTTAATCTTAGGAGATATAAGTACAGGTGCTCAAAACGATATTGAAAGGGCAACTAAGATAGCTAGACAAATGGTTACCCACTATGGAATGAATGAAAAATTAGGACCTATGACTTATGGTACTGATGAAGAAGAAGTATTCTTAGGTAGAGACTTTGGTAGAGGAAGAAATTATTCAGAAGAAGTGGCAGCTACTATAGATAGTGAAATGAGAAAAATAATTGATAAAGCTTACAATACAGCAGAAGATCTTATTGAAAAGAATATAGAAAAACTTCATAGAATAGCTCAAGCTCTATTAGAGAAAGAAACATTAGATGCAAAGGAATTTGAAGCTTTGTTCTTAGGAGAAGAATTGGAAAATGTCATTGAAGATAATATTGAAGAACAAAATGAAAATAATAATGAAGATAATATTGAAGAATAAGATGGGGGTTTGTTCCCATCTTATTTTCTTATTAAGAGGAGGGATTTATAAATGTATTCAGGATATATTACAGATATAAAGGGTATAAAGGTAGGACATAGTCAATCTATTGATGGGATGACAGGCTGTACTGTAATTATTTGTGAAGAAGGTGCAACTGGAGGTGTAGATGTACGTGGCTCTGCTCCAGGTACTAGGGAAACGGATTTATTTAAACCAGAAAAGATGGTAGATAGAATCCATGCTGTAGTATTATCTGGAGGGTCAGCCTTTGGATTAGATGCTTCCTCAGGAGTTATGAAGTATTTAGAGGAAAAGGGTGTAGGTTTTGATGTAGGTGTGACTAATATACCCATAGTGGCGTCAGCAGTAATTTTTGATTTAAATATAGGGAACTATAGAATAAGACCAGATTTTCCATGGGATATGAGGCTGCAAAACTTGCCACTACAAAAGAATACAGACAAGGAAATATAGGATGTGGCATGGGAGCTACAATAGGTAAAATAATGGGACCTAATAATGCTATGAAATCAGGACTTGGAAGTGCAACACTAGAAGTAGGAGATTTAAAGGTTTCGGCTATGGTTTCCGTAAATAGTTTTGGTGATGTATACGATTATAAGACTAATAAACAAATTGCAGGGGTTTATGATTATCAAAACAATAGGATGTTAAATACATACGAGATTATGAAGAATACAGATAGATTTTTAGGCTTTTCCATGGAGAATACTACAATTGGCATCATAGTTACAAATGCTAATTTAGATAAAGCTCAGGCTAATAAAATTTCTCAAATGGCACATAATGGTTTCGCAAGATCTATTAATCCAATTCATACTATGCTAGACGGTGATACTATATTTACAATGGCTACAAATGAAGTGGAATGCGATATAAATTTATTAGGAACAGTAGCAGCAGAAGTAATGTCCCAAGCCATAGTAAATGCTATTTATTATGCTGAGGGCTATAAAGATATATTTAGTTTTCAAGATATTAAGTAAAATTCCTTGACTAATTAGATGGATTTAATTATAATTATCATGTTAATAAGCTGGTATCTATATGAACTAGACTATAGCAAAAAGACTTTAATTAATCGACTGGCATCTTTAAAGAGCTAGAGCGGAGGATGATATGAAAAAAAGAAAATAGTTTTAATGTGAGAAGGATGGCTATTATTGGAGTTTTAGGGGCTATATCTATAATATTGGGTATGACGCCTTTAGGCTTTATACCTGTTGGACCAACTCGAGCTACAATAATGCATATTCCAGTAATTATAGGGGGGGCAATTATGGAAGGGCCTCTTGTAGGTGGTATTGTAGGTTTAATATTTGGACTTTTTAGTATGTTCCAAGCATATACAAATCCTACACCAGTATCTTTTGTATTTTTTTTAATCCAATAGTATCCATAGTTCCTAGAGTTTTAATTGGAATAGTTACCCACTATGTATATAGTGGATTAAAGAAATTAGGAAAGAAAAGCACAATGTTAGGATTGTATTTTTTTATGGGGTAGTATCATTGCCTATTTATCCTACGGTATATATAAAAACATTGTAAATGCAGATGGAATTTGGATTATTATGATGAATTTAATGCTAATAATAATAGTATTAATTTTTGTATATTTTACTGCAACTAAGATAAATAACAATTCAATAGATTTAATAATTTCTACAATAGTGGGAACTTTAACTAATACTGTAGGGGGGGTTCTTACAATGATATATCTATTTCATGGAGAAAAATTTGTAGCTGCCATGGGACTAGATATAAATACTGCTAGAAAGGTCATAACTGGGATTGGGCTTACTAATGGAATCCCAGAAGTCATAGTAGCAATTATAATCGTTACAAGTGTTATAAGTGCATTAAGGGTTAGAGAAATGGAATAGAGGGTGAAAATTTTGTTATTAGTAATAGATGTAGGCAATACTAATATTGTATTTGGTATTTATAAAGAAAGAGAATTACTTTATAATTGGCGAATAGCTACTGATAAAGATAGAACTTCAGATGAATATGGCTTGCTATTTGAACAGATTGTTAAATATCACGGTTTAAATCATAAGGAAATAAAAGATGTGATATTATCATCAGTGGTACCACCATTGATGTATACATTATCGGCTATGTGTAAAAGATATTTTGGCTTAGAACCAATAGTAGTAGGACCAGGAGTAAAAACAGGCATGGATATAAAGTACGACAATCCAAAGGAAGTTGGTGCCGATAGGATTGTTAATGGAGTAGCAGGATATGAAAAATATGGAGGACCATTGATAATAGTAGACTTTGGTACTGCTATTACCTTTGATGCCATATCTAAAGAAGGAGATTATTTAGGTGGAGTTATAGCTCCAGGAATTAAAATATCATCTGAAGCACTATTTTTGAGAACTGCAAAACTTCCAAAGGTAGAAATAGCTAAGCCAGATAAAGTAATAGGTAAAAATACTGTGAATAGTATTCAGTCAGGTTTTATATATGGCTATATAGGATTAGTAGATTATATATTAGAGAGAATGATAAGTGAGATGTCTGAAGATGGAACAAAAGTCAATATAGTAGCTACTGGAGGATTTGGTAATTTAATTGCCAACGAAAGCAAATATATTAAAAGATTGATGGATTATTGACTTTAGACGGTTTAAGAATTATATATGAGAGAAATAAAAGTAAGTAGCTTAAGCTACTTACTTTTTACATAGGTGGTGAGTGTATGAAGATAGGAAATATAAAATGTGAAAGTAATATATTTTTAGCTCCAATGGCGGGGGGGATAACAGATTTAAGCTTTAGACTTATTTGTAAAGAAATGGGAGCAGGATTAGTTTTCACTGAAATGATAAGTTCTAAAGGACTTTATTACAAAGATGAAGGTACGGAAAAATTAACTAAGATAGATAATAGAGAGAGACCAGTAGGAATGCAGATATTTGGTTCTGATCCCCAAATTATGTCTTATATTGTTGAAAATGATTTAAACCTGCGGAATGAAATTGATATTATTGACATTAATATAGGGTGTCCTGCGCCAAAGATAGTTAAAAATCACGATGGAAGCGCCTTAATGAAAAATCCTAAATTAATAAGAAAAATATTAAAAAAAATGTTATTTCAGTGGCTAAAAAAACCAATAACTATTAAAATTAGAATGGGTTGGGATAAAGAAAATATAAATGGTATAGAGATAGCTAAAATTGCTGAAGAAGAAGGCGTTAGTGCAATAACTATCCATGGCAGAACAAGGGATATGTTTTATTCAGGTGAAGCGGATTGGGATTTTATAGCTAAAGTAAAGGCAACAGTAAAGATACCTGTAATTGGAAATGGTGATGTATTTGAACCACAAGATGGAATCGCTCTATTAAATTATACTAATTGTGATGCTATTGCCATAGGTAGAGGAGCCATGGGAAATCCATGGATTTTTAAAAGAATTCAAAATTTAATGGAAGGGAAAAAAAGATATTCCGCCTACAGTGGAAGAGAAAATAATGATGGCTATTAAACATTTAGATATGATATGTGATTTTAAAGGAGAAAAAAATAGGGGGTAAAAGAGATGAGAAAACATTTAGCTTGGTATCTAAAAGGCATGAGAAATTCCAATGAGATAAAAAAACAAAATAAATACATTAGATAACAAAGAAGAGGTAAAAAAACTACTAATTGAGTATTTAGAAAAAAATAATATATAGATGTATATGAATTGGCTTCCTATCATATAATGTAAAAATCAAGATAGGAAGGTGATAATATAGCTTTATTATATATATTAAGTAATGAAAATTACAGAAGATATTTTAAAACAGGAATATATAAATATGTATTTAAAATGTTTGTCCCCCCCGTTTTTAAAACTAGAATATTGGATTCCATTACTGTAGATCATAAAGTCATAGGAAATATAGCGGGGATTAATTTAAAGCCTATAGACTATAAAAAACAAGGAAATTTTTAAAAAAATATATACTGAGTATCTTAAAGATGAAAAAATGAAACTCATAAAGAAATATTTATTGAAGAATTAGAACACTTCAATATAGAAATAAAAAGAAGAAATTGAAAGAGAAACATCAATGAAATTTCCCACTGGAAGAGAAATTCAATTATACAATCTTCCAATAATTATAGAGAATTTGGCTAAGAAAACTAATAAAGATTTATTGAAAGAAGAAGTTTTAATTATTTCAAATGATAGAAAAGAGGCCATAGAATTAATTTATCTCGTAGCTAATATATTTAACTTTATATCTTTATTAGGAATTGTTGAAGAAGAAAAAGAAGAAGTCTATAGGGAAATTTTAGATAATACTGGAATATCTATATTTCAACCAGTAAACGTAGAAAATACTTTAAATCAATATGGAATAATAATTAATCTGAGTAATAGATTACCTTTTAAATTAAAGGAAATTACAAAAAACAACATTAGTTTTTGATTTTAGTAAATATAAACCCTTTAGTATTTTAGGTAATAATTCAATTATATATGATATAAACATGAAAATGGAAGATTTAGATACAGGGGGGGGAAATTTTATTATAAGTAAGAACATATCTTCAAGTTTATATGAGGGTTTATTCGGTGAAAAATTAGAAAAATACTGTCAGATTAGCACTAAATATAATAGTTATGATATAGATGAATATATAAATCAGATTATCAGAATTAAAGGCGAATTTTAATTACTTGACATTAAGGATTACCTTGATTATAATATTCTGCATACAAGTAGGATGATTATTAATAAAGGAAGAACAGATTTAAATAAATTTATATATAATATGATATAATTTATTATTGTTATTATGAAAGGGAGAGAGTAAAATGGCAGAAAGACATGTATTCTTGACTGCAGAAGGATTGACGAAATTAGAAAATGAATTAGATGAATTAAAGTCTGTTAAAAGAAAGGAAGTAGCAGAGAGAATAAAACAGGCTTTAAGCTTTGGTGATATTAGTGAAAATTCTGAATACGATCAAGCCAAAAATGAGCAAGCTCAATTAGAAGAAAGAATAGCTAAACTTGAAAATATTTTAAGAAATGCTAAATTAATAGATGAAGATGAAATTACTACAGATAAAGTTAGTATAGGATCCAAAGTTTTAGTGAAGGATTTAGAGTATGATGAAGAAATGGAATATGTAATTGTAGGTTCTGCAGAATCACATCCATACGAAGGAAAAAATATCAAATGAATCTCCACTAGGAAAAGCTTTACTAGGAGGGGCATCAGGTGATATAGTAGAAGTACAAGTGCCAGATGGAATAATTAAATATGAAATATTAGATATAACTAGATAAGCAAAGGCTAACCAAGGAGGAAGTAAAATGTCCGAAATTGAACAAAATATGAATGAAATGCTCTTAATGAGACGTGAAAAACTAAAGGAGCTAATTGAACAAGGTAAGAATCCTTTTCTTGTAGAAAAGTTTGATTATACCCACCATAGCAAAGAGATTAAGGAAAAATTTGAAGAACTGGAAGGACAAAAAGCATCTGTAGCTGGTAGAATAATGTCTAGAAGAGGCCATGGTAAAGTTAGTTTTATGGATCTTCAAGATAGTGAAGGTAAAATACAAATCTTTGCAAAATTAGATGTTTTAGGTGAAGAAACTTATGAGGTTCTTTCCTTGTTGGATATAGGAGATATTATAGGCGTTACTGGTGAGATATTTAAAACTAGGGCAGGGGAAATTTCTGTTAGAGCAGAAGACATGGTTATAATGTCAAAGTCATTACAAATTCTTCCTGAGAAATTTCATGGACTAAAAGATCAAGACTTAAGATATAGACAAAGGTATGTAGATTTAATTGTAAACCCTGAAGTTAAGGAAACATTTATTTTAAGAACAAAGATGTTAAAAGCTGTAAGGGAGTACCTGGATGAAAGAGGATTTTTAGAGGTAGAAACTCCAATACTTAGTACTATAGCAGGTGGGGCAAATGCTAGGCCTTTTATCACCCATCACAATACTTTAGACATTGATATGTATTTAAGAATCGCAAATGAACTATATCTTAAAAGATTAATCGTTGGTGGATTTGAAAAGGTATATGAAATGGGAAGAATGTTTAGAAATGAAGGTATGAGTCCTAAACATAATCCAGAATTTACTAATATAGAATTATATCAAGCTTATGTTGATTATGAAGAGATGATGAGATTAACTGAAGAGTTAATATCCTATGTTGCTGAGAAAACATTGGGAACTAAAGTAATCAATTATCAAGGAACTGAAATAGATTTAACTCCACCATGGAGAAGAATGGATATGGAAGAAGCTATAAAAGAATTTGTAGGAGTAGATTTTTCTACTATTGATTCCGATGAAGAAGCTATAGATATAGCTAAAGCTAAAGGTTTAGAGATTGAGTCTGGTATGAAAAGAGGTCATATTATATCTGAAATGTTTGAAGAGTTTTGTGAAGAACATTTGGTTCAACCTACATTTATTACGGGACATCCAGTAGAGGTATCACCTTTAGCAAAAAGAAATCCAGAAGATCCAAGAAAGACAAATAGATTTGAAGCATTTATAAACACTTGGGAAATAGCTAATGCATTTTCAGAATTAAATGATCCTATAGATCAAAGGAAAAGATTTGAAGAACAAGTAAAACAAAAAGAAGCAGGAGATCATGAAGCTCATCCAATGGATAGTGATTTTATTAATGCAATAGAAGTAGGCCTACCACCAACAGGTGGTCTAGGGATTGGTATAGATAGAATGATAGTTTTATTAACTAATCAACCAAGTATAAGGGATGTATTATTATTCCCAACTATGAAACCTTTGGAAGATTAATATATAATTTAATAGCTTAAATCAAACGGCAAGAAATTTCTTGCCGTTTTTTTACTTGACTATACTTTAAACTTATGATATTATATTCATCCAGCCTAGGAATGACAACTTTCGGCAAAAATAGATTTGATTTTATAAAAATAAAAGCCGAAAA
>JMBX01000003.1_pt1 | contig 65944 bp, 125 predicted proteins | sample 616521 | NCBI WGS metagenome assembly JMBX01 (sample SAMN02727906, study PRJNA239997) | anaerobic digester metagenome | biome: anaerobic digester; isolation source: mesophilic anaerobic digester inoculated with municipal waste water sludge... | place: Germany: Bielefeld University, CeBiTec ...
AAAATAAGAAAGAAAAAAAGTATAATAGGGAGCACTATAGATAATAAAATATAGTCTGAGGTGGATTATGTTAAATATTATAATGGTAAGTATAGGTTTAATATGTATTGTTTTTTTCTGTAGTATATATTAATAAAGTTTCTAAAAAAAGAGAAAAATATCTACGATGAGTTAATTCTTATTCAAAGTAATATTAAAGATTATCATATTACCATAGAAAACACTATAAATAGTTTCGAGGAACTAATTGATAACAGTCTAGATAAACTAACAAATTATGAAAAGGAATTTTTAGACAACAATTTAAAACAAAAGAAATTATATAAAGAAACGAATGAAGAAATCAATAAAAATTCTATGATTATAATGGATAATAATACAACAACAAAGAAACTGGATGGAAATTTATATGAAAATATTGAATGCATGAGGAGTAAAGGTTATCCCCCCCTGAAGTGATTGCTAAAAATTAAACATAGGGGTTAGAGAAGTAGAAATTATAATGAAACTTACTAATAATTGTTGAAAATAAATTAAAGATTATATATTGATAAAAACTTTTCCTTATGGTATACTACTAGAGTGATTACACACATTTTCTAATATTTAGGGTAGTGCCTATGGGTTCCCTAAATAGATGAAGAAAATGGAGGTATAAAACTTGGAGGTGAATTTAATATGTCAGTAATAACTATGAAAAGCCTTTTAGAGGCAGGAGTTCATTTTGGGCATCAAACTAGAAGATGGAATCCTAAGATGGCAGAATACATTTTTACTGAGAGAAATGGAATCTATATTATAGATTTACAAAAACAGTAAAAAAAAGTTGAAGAAGCCTATGATTTCATGAGAGAAATTGCCGCTCAAGGTGGTGAAGTACTATTTGTTGGAACGAAGAAACAAGCCCAAGAAGCAATCGAGACTGAAGCTAAAAGATGTGGCATGCATTATGTAAATCAAAGATGGCTTGGAGGTATGCTAACCAACTATAAGACTATTAGAAAAAGAATTGACAGGCTACATGAGTTAGAAAAAAATGGAAGAAGAAGGAATTTATGATGTTTTGCCTAAAAAGGAAGTAATCCAGCTTAACCATGAAAGGGATAGATTGGTAAAATTTTTATCAGGTATCAAAAATATGGACAGGATTCCCGATGCTTTATATGTAGTAGATCCTAGAAAAGAAAAAAAATAGCAGTTAATGAGGCGAGAATTCTTGGTATTCCAGTGGTGGCTATTGTGGATACTAATTGTGACCCTGATGAAATCGATTATGTAATTCCAGGAAATGATGATGCCATTAGAGCTGTTAAATTATTAACGGAAACTATGGCTAATGCTATTCTAGAAGGAAAACAAGGGGGGGAACAAATAGAAGATATAGAAGATACAGAAGATGTAGAAGAATAACAAAAGGGTAAGGGTTAAAGGGATTGGTTCCCTTACAGCTCTTACCATTTTTAACAATAAGAGGAGGGGGGTAAGATGAGCATTAGTGCTGCACAAGTTAAAGAATTAAGAGAAAGAACAGGAGCTGGAATGTTAGATTGTAAAAACGCTTTAGTAGAAACTGATGGAGATATTGAGAAAGCTATTGATTTACTTAGAGAAAAAGGTTTATCTGCAGCTGCTAAAAATCTGGTAGAATTGCTGCAGAAGGTTTAGTAGATGCATATATTCATGGTGGAAGAATTGGTGTTTTAATAGAGGTTAATTCAGAAACGGATTTTGTTGCTAAAACCGATGAATTTAAAGATTTTGTTAGGGATATGGCTATGCAGGTAGCAGCTTCTAATCCTAAATATGTGAGTAGAGAAGATGTACCTAAAGAAGAAGTAGAAAAAGAAAAAGAAATACTCATTCAACAAGCGCTAAATGAAGGAAAACCAGAACATATAGCAGAAAAAAAATTGTTGAGGGAAGATTAGAGAAATTTTACGAACAAATATGCTTATTAGATCAGCCTTTTATTAGAGAACCAAGTATAAAGGTTCAAGATCTACTTAATGAAAAATTGCTAAAATAGGTGAAAATATAAAGATTAGGCGGTTTGTAAGATATGAAGTAGGGGAAGGACTAGAAAAAAAGAGATGAAAACTTTGCTGATGAAGTTGCAAAGCAGATGAATGTATAAAAAAAATGGAGAACACTTGTTGTTCTCCATTTGAATAAGTCATTAAAAAGTTTGTAGATATAAGGGAGGATATATATGGCGGAACCAATCTTTAAAAGGATAGTATTAAAATTAAGTGGAGAAGCTTTAGCTGGCGATAAAGGACATGGATTAGATATTGAAACTGTTAATAGAATATCAAAGGAAGTCAAAAGCTTACAAGATATAGGAGTAGAAGTAGCAATAGTAGTAGGTGGTGGCAACTTCTGGAGAGGTAGAGATGCGGAATCAATGGATAGGACAACTTCTGATTATATGGGAATGTTAGGTACTGTTATAAACGCTCTAGCATTGCAAAATTCTTTAGAGGATATAGGAGTAACAACTAGAGTCCAAACGGCCATTGAAATGAGACAAATTGCAGAACCATACATACGAAGAAGGGCCATACGTCATTTAGAAAAGGGAAGGGTAGTTATTTTTGCAGCTGGTTCCGGAAACCCCTATTTTCTACTGATACTGCAGCTGCTTTAAGAGCTGCTGAAATTGAAGCGGAAGTAATTTTGTTAGCTAAAAAGGGAGTAGACGGAGTTTATGATTCTGACCCATATATAAATTCATCTGCTAAAAAAAATTTGATACCCTTAGATATATAGATATTTTAAATATGGGATTAGGGATTATGGATTCTACTGCAACTTCCTTATGCATGGATAATAAAATACCACTTATAGTTTTTGGTATTGATGAACCTAATAATATTGTTGACGTAGTATTAGGTAAAAAAAATTGGTACACATGTAAAGGAGGAGTAAATATGTATTTGGATATTCATAGGGATGCAGAGGAAAAGATGAAAAAAAACGGTAGGGGGGGTTTATAAAGAGGAGCTTCAGGGGATTAGGGCAGGTAGAGCTAACCCTGCTTTACTTGATAAGATTACTATAGACTATTATGGTACCCTTACGCCTTTAAAACAACTATCTACTATTACAGCACCAGAACCTAGATTGTTGGTAATACAACCTTGGGATGTAAATCTAATTCCAGTAATAGAAAAGGAAATATTAAAATCCGATTTAGGATTAAATCCATCTAATGATGGAAAAGTAATTAGACTGCCAATTCCAATGCTTACGGAAGAAAGAAGAAAAGAATTGGTAAAATTAGTTAGAAAATCTTCTGAGAATGCTAAAATAGCTATAAGAAATACACGAAGAGAATGTAATGATATAATTAAAAAGATGGAAAAAAACAAAGAGTTAAGCGAAGATGAAAGAAAAATGGCTGAAGATGAAATACAAAAGATTACGGACAAATTTATAGAAGAAATAGAAAAGTTAACTAACAAAAAGGAAGAAGAATTATTAGAGTTATGATGTTTTCCCCTTCTTATTTGGAAGGGGGGGTTTTTAATGATGGAGGGTTATGCTATGGATAAAAAAAGAATTAAATGAATTAAAAAAACAAGATAGATATCAACAATCTTCCTAAGCATGTGGCAATTATAATGGATGGAAATGGAAGATGGGCAGAGGAGAGATTTTTACCAAGAAATGCAGGCCACCAAGAAGGTACTAAGCGGGTAGTTGATATAGTAGAGGTTGCTGCAGACTTGGGAATTAAATATCTATCCTTGTATGCGTTCTCAACGGAAAATTGGAAACGGCCTAAAGAGGAAATAAATGGACTTATGAAACTGTTAGTATATTATATAAGAAGTGAATTAAATAAAATCCATAAAAATAATATCAAAGTTCAAACTATGGGAGATATAAGCAAACTCCCAAAAATCCCTAAACAAGAAGTAGAAAAAGCAATTGAAAGGACTAAAAATAATAATAAAATGGTTTTAAATATTGGATTAAATTATGGAGGCAGGGATGAAATTATTAGAGGAATAAAAAAATATTTTATATGATGTAAAAATGGGTAAAATAAATGAAGAGGATATAGACACAAAAATTTTTTTCTAATTATCTATATACAAAAGGAATGCCTGATCCTGATCTATTAATAAGGCCAAGTGGTGAGTTAAGATTAAGTAATTTTATGTTATATCAGATAGCATATACCGAGTTTTGGTTTTCAGATATATATTGGCCTGATTTTAGAGAAGAACATTTTTATAAAGCAATAATCGATTATCAAAAAAAGAGATAGAAGATTTGGAGGAATTTAAGTGAGTGAATTACTGATGAGAACTTTAACAGGTATAATATTAGTTCTACTAACAGTTTTCATAGCAATAAAAGGTGGAACTATCATGGCATTTTTTATTTTTCTATTGTCTATAATAGGTCTAAGGGAGTTTTATAATGCTATGGAGGGGTACAATGTTCATCCAATAAAATCTGTAGGATATATTAGTTGTGGGTTTTTTTATTTAATTGGCTAGGAATTGAGAAGTTTTCTTTATTGTTTATACTATATTTTTTTTCTAATTATTTCATCAATATTCCTTATACTAAAAGAAGATGTTACACTGTATGATATGAGTATAACTCTTTTTGGAATTGTTTACATACCTTATCTATTCCAGCATATTCTATATTTAGGAGGAAGTATTTATACTTGGCTTGTATTTATTATAGCTTGGGGGGGAACAGATACTTTTGCATATGTAGTTGGAAATTTATTTGGGAAGAGAAAACTATGTCCTAAACTAAGTCCAAATAAAACGATAGAAGGCTCTATAGGTGGAATACTTGGAACAGTATTGTTGACTTACTTATATGCTAAAATATTAGGTATAAATCCAATTTGGAAGTATCTAATTCTATCTATAATAGGCAGTATTGTAGCTCAATTAGGTGATCTAACTGCTTCCAAAATAAAGAGGATATCTAATGTAAAAGATTTTGGTTTTATAATTCCTGGTCATGGTGGAGTACTAGATAGATTTGACAGTATATTATTTACAGCCCCTTTAGTTTATTATTACATAAATTGGTTTATATTATAGATAATAGGTGGTGATTGAATGTTAACAGTAGTAGCAGCGATTTTTATATTTTTAATGGTTATAGTTTTTCATGAATTTGGGCATTTTATAGTAGCAAAAATGGTTGGAATAAAGGTTAATGAGTTTTCAATTGGTATGGGTCCAAAAATATTCCAAAATGAAAAAGGCGAAACTAAATATACACTTAGGGCTCTACCAATAGGAGGATATGTTAGTATGGAAGGAGAAGATGAAGAATCCAATGATCCTAGGAGCTTTAACAATGCCCTTCCTCTATCTAGAATTGCCGTTGTAGTGGCTGGTGCAATTATGAATTTTGTACTAGCTATTATCGTATTTTCTATTGTATCTTATAGTGTTGGGATGCCTAGTACAACTGTTTATAAAACGCAAAAAGGTTCTCCAGCAGAAGAAATCGGTATTTCAAGTGGAGATCAAATAATAAATATTAATGGCAAAGAAATTAATAGTTGGAATGAAATATCAGAAGAGATAAGCAAATCAAATCCAGAAGAGAATATGGATATAGTTATATTAAGAGATGGGAAAACTATTAAATATACTTTAAAGCCTGAGATAAATGAAGAAAATAGAGTTATTATTGGTATAGAGCCTGAATTTGAAAAGTCTTTTTTTATTGGCCATAAAAGGCGGGTTTCAAAAAAAACTGGAGCAGTATTAAAATTAATGTTTGACTTCATAAAGATGGTATTCAGAGGTCAGGTTAGTACAAAGGATCTTTCTGGACCTGTTGGTGTAATATATGCTATAAGCGAAACAGCTAAATATGGCATGATTAATCTCCTATATTTACTAGGGTTTATAAGTGTTAATTTGGGCTTTTTCAACTTATTACCCATTCCAGCATTAGATGGTAGCCGAATAGTTTTCTTAATCGTAGAAATGGTAAGAGGTAAGTCATTAGATCCAGAAAAAGAAGGATTTATCCACTTTATAGGATTTGTTTTGTTAATAGTTTTAATGATAGCTGTTACCTATTCAGATATTATTAGATTTAGTATATTTAGAAGGTGATTTAATGAAAAGAAAAAAGACTAAAAAGATTATGGTAGGCAATGTAGCAGTAGGTGGAGATAGTCCAATAACAGTACAATCTATGATTAATACAAGCACTAAAGATATACAAAATACTATAAAACAGATAAGGAAATTAGAGGAAGCTGGATGCCATATAGTTAGAGGAGCTATAACAGATTTCGAAGACGCTAAAGCTATAAAAGCAATTAAAGATAGTACCAATCTACCTTTTGTTGCTGACATACAGTTTGATTATAAATTAGCCATAGCAGCTGTTAAGAATGGAGCTGATTGCTTAAGAATAAATCCTGGTAATATAGGCTCAGAAGTTCGAGTAAAAGAGGTAGTAAAAGCTTGCAAAGAATATAGGATTCCTATAAGGATAGGAGTAAATTCTGGATCTATCAAAAAGGAATACTTAAATAAATATGGTGGAGTTAATGAAAATTCTATGGTGTATAGTGCCTTAGAGCAGATAAGATTACTAGAAAATTTAAATTACTATAATATGAAAATATCTTTAAAAGCTAGCTCTGTACCACTAACTATAAAATCCTATCAAAAGATATCTGATACAATTGACTATCCTTTACATTTAGGAGTTACAGAAGCTGGGCCTGTATGGAGAGGAACTATTAAATCTGCTGTAGGTATAGGTACTTTACTTTCTATGGGTATTGGTGATACTATAAGGATTTCTTTAACAGGGGGATCCAGTTGAAGAAGTGAAAGTAGGAAGAGAAATTTTAAGATCTTTAGGCTTATTAGAAGAAGGAATTGAATTAATTTCCTGCCCTACTTGTGGTAGGACAAATATAGATCTTATAAGGTTAGTAAGTAAAGTTGAAGAAGAATTAAAACACATAAAAAAAACCCTTGAAAGTAGCGATTATGGGTTGTCCAGTAAATGGCCCAGGTGAAGCGAGGGAAGCAGATATTGGAATTGCAGGAGGCAAAGGAGAGGGAATAATTTTTAAAAAAAGGTAAAGTAATAAAAAAAGTTAAAGAAGAGTATTTAATAGATGAATTGATAAAAGAGATAGAAAGCCTTTAATAGTCATTAGAAAGGTGTTAATATGTTAGATAATAAGCAAGTTATTGTTAGACTATTAATGTCAATAGTATTGTCAGGACTAATAGGTTTAAATAGAGAAAGTACAAAGAAGCCTGCAGGATTAAGGACTCATATATTAGTATCCTTAGGTTCTACATTGGTGATGCTACTAACTTTGTATTTAAACTCAATGTCTTTAGATGGTGATATACCATATTATTCCGATAGGATGGCAGCACAAGTAATAAGTGGAGTTGGATTTTTAGGTGCTGGTACTATTTTAAGAAGGGACAGCGGAGTAGTAACTGGCTTGACAACGGCTGCTAGTCTATGGGTTGTTGCTACTATTGGATTAGCAGTAGGTGCAGGTTTTTACATGGGAGCTATTTTTACAACTATATTAGTTGTTATTGCACTCATGGTTTTTCATAAGGCTAGTAAAAAGATTAAAACAAAGGGCTATCATATTTTTCTTTAAGTATTATTTCCCTAGATAAACCAGGACAAATAGGGAAAATAGGCCATGTCCTTGGCAATTATGATGCTAATATATTAAGTATAGATTATAAACAAAAGGATGACAATCTAATAAAAGTCGATTTAGAAATAGCTATGAAAACAACACACAATAAATATAAACTACTTAACTCTATTACCAATATAGAAAATATAATCGAAGTGTCCCACAGAAGTTAAAGGGGGGGAAAGCTAAGGATGAAAAAGGAGAGTTTAAAACTATCAAATGTATTTATTAAAAACAATATAACTGTAGATGATGATATAAATTCCCTATTTATAAAAAAAAGTTAATTTTTATTCAAAAACTTTTACACTTGAAATAATATTATGGTCTAAAAAAATAGCAGAAGAAAAGGTGTTAGAACATATAAAGACCATTTTAAAATCAGTATTTAATAGATTTGATATATCTTTAGCAATTGAATATGAAATTCAAGATAATTTTGAAAATATCATAAAAGATTATTGGAAGAATATATTGTTTTTAATTCAAAAAGAGATTCCATCAAGCAACTCATGGATTAAAGATTTAGACTATGATTTTAAAGATAATACTATTACAATTTATGTAACTAATAGGATTATTAACTATGCTTTGGAAAACAATCAAATTCCTTTGAAGATCGAAAGAAAAATAAAGGATGAACTAGATTTAAATATAAATGTTGTGTTAGATACTTCAAAAATTCTTGAAAATGGTGATGAAGTTATTAAGCAAACATTAGAGGAAGAGAGGAAAATATCCTTAAAAGCATTGAATGTCACCAATAATCAAAACAATGGGAAAAAGAATAATAAAACAGTAGCATTTAATCCAAATTATATATTTGGTAAAAAAATAGATGAAGCACCAATGAAAATAAAGGACATTACATCAGATACAGGTTTAGCAATTATTTGTGGTGAAATATTCCAGCTTGAAACAAGAGATATAAAAGGAAATAGAAAGTTGGTAACTTTTAATATTACCGATCTAACAGATTCTATGAGTGTTAAAGTTTTTTTTAACAGAAAAACAATTTAATGAGTTTATTGTAAATATAAAAGAAGGAATATATGTAAAAGTAGAAGGTGATATTGTTTTTGATAGTTTTTCAAGGCATTTGGTATTAATGCTTAAGTCATTAAATATAGTGGAAAGAAGAGAAAGACAGGATAACTGTAAAGATAAACGAGTAGAACTCCATTTACACACTAAGATGAGTTCTATGGATGGAGTAAGTAGTTTTAAAGCTTTAGCTACGAGGGCTAAAAAATGGGGGGGCATAAAGCCTTAGCTATAACAGACCATGGAGTAGTACAAGGTTTTCCTGATGCTATGGAGATAGGGGGAAAATTAGATTTAAAAATTATATATGGAGTAGAAGGGTATTTGATCAATGATAACAAAGCTATAGTAACTAATTATCAAGATGATAAGGAATATAATACCTATGTGGTATTTGATATTGAAACAACAGGTCTATCTCCTATTAATGACAGGATAACAGAAATTGGAGCAGTTAAAATTAGGGAGGGTGTAGTTGTAGATGAGTTTAATCAATTGATTAATCCTGGTATTCCCATTCCAGAAAAAAATAGTAGAACTTACTGGTATTACTGATGATATGGTATCAAATAAACCTAATATAGAAGAAGTTTTACCAGATTTTGAATATTTTATTCAAGATAGTGTATTAGTAGCTCATAATGCTTCCTTCGATATAGGATTTATTAGGGAAAATTTTTTTTAAAATAGGTAAAACCTTGGATAATCCAGTTTTAGACACCTTAGAGCTTACTAGGGCTCTATTTCCTCAGCTTAAAAAAACATAAATTAAATGTAATTGCTAAGTATTTAAATGTAGATTTAACTAATCATCATAGAGCTGTAGATGATGCTAGAGCAACAGGGGACATTTTTATAAAATGTATGAATATATTAAAAGAAAATAATAAAAATAGCTTTGACGAAATAAATAAATTGTCTGCAAATAAGGACATAAGCAAGGAAAGGCCTTTTCATGTGATTATACTAGCTAAAAATCAAAAAGGATTGAAAAATTTATATAAAATTATATCCCAATCTCACTTAAATTATTTTTATAGAAAACCGCGAATTCCTAAATCATTATTATTAAAATATAGGGAAGGTTTAATAATTGGGAGTGCCTGTGAAGCTGGGGGGGAATTATATAATGCTATACTTCAAAATAAAGATTTCAATGAAATAAAGAATATAGTAAATTTCTATGATTATTTAGAAATACAACCTATTGGTAATAATATGCATTTATTAAGGAAGGGTTTGGTAAAAAAAATGAAGACGAGTTAAGATGGATTAATCAACAGATTGTAAAATTAGGGGGGGATAGATTCAATAAACCTGTAGTAGCTACAGGAGATGTACATTTTTTTTAGATCCTGAAGATGAAATATTCAGAAGAATTTTAATGGCAGGTCAAGGATATGCTGATGCAGATATTCAACCTCCTCTTTATTTTAAGACTACAGATGAAATGTTAGAAGAATTTAAGTATTTAGGTAAACAAAAAGCAGAGGAGGTAGTTATAAAAAAAACACTAATTTAATAGCAGAACAAATAGAGGATATAAAACCTATCCCAGATGGTACTTATCCACCAATAATAGAAGGAGCAGATGAAGAATTAAAAGATATTACTTATAATAGGGCCAAGGAAATATACGGCGATCCTTTACCAAGTATTGTTAAAGAAAGGTTAGATAAAGAATTAAATTCCATAATTAGCAATGGATATGCTGTAATGTATATTATAGCACAAAAATTGGTATGGAAATCCTTAGAGGATGGATATTTAGTAGGTTCAAGGGGTTCTGTTGGATCATCTTTTGTTGCAACTATGAGTGGCATTACTGAAGTAAACCCTTTAGTTCCTCATTATGTATGCCCTGAATGTAAATATAGCGAATTCATTGAAGATGGTTCCATAGGTTCAGGTATTGACTTGCCAGATAAAACTTGTCCTAAATGTGGTACTTTATTAAATAAAGATGGACATGATATTCCTTTCGAAGTATTTTTAGGATTTGAGGGAGATAAGGAGCCAGATATTGATTTAAATTTTGCAGGGGGGGAGTATCAATCTCAAGCTCATAAATATACAGAAGAATTATTTGGGCATGGCTATGTATTTAGAGCTGGAACTATTGGCACTATAGCGGAGAAAACCGCCTATGGATTTGTAAAAAAATATCATGAACAAAAAGGTATAAATGTTCATCCCGCTGAAATCAATAGATTAGTACAAGGTTGTAGTGGTATAAAACGTACTTCAGGGCAACATCCTGGTGGAGTTATGATTGTTCCCAAATATAAGGATATATATGATTTTACTCCTATTCAATATCCAGCAGACGATAAGGAATCTGGAGTAATAACTACACATTTTGATTATAATTCTATTAGTGGAAGAATACTTAAATTAGATATATTAGGCCATGATGTACCTACAATCATTAGGATGCTAGAGGATATTACTGGAGTTAAACCACAGGATATACCTTTAGATGATGAAAAACTATGAAATTATTTACTAGTACAGAACCTTTAGGTATAGATTCTAAAGCGATAAATACAGAAGTGGGAACTCTAGGTATACCTGAATTTGGTACTAAATTTGTAAGACAAATGCTTGTAGATACTCAACCGAATACTTTTTCAGAATTAGTTAGGATTAGCGGATTATCCCATGGTACAGATGTTTGGCTAAACAATGCTCAGAATTTAGTTAGAAGTGGCACTGCATCATTAAGTCAAGTTATATCTACAAGGGATGATATTATGCTATATTTAATCTATTCAGGTTTGGACAAAAAGAGAGCCTTTAAAATTATGGAAAATGTAAGGAAAGGTAGAGGTTTATCTGAAGAAGACGAAGAATACATGAGGACTTTAAATATTCCAGAATGGTATATAGACTCTTGCAATAAAATAAAATATATGTTTCCTAAAGCCCATGCTGTTGCTTATGTTATGATGTCTTTTAGAATAGCATATTTTAAAGTGCATTATCCTGAGGCATTTTATACCACTTATTTTACAACTAAAGTACAAGATTTCGATGCCCAATTGATTTTAAAAGGCAAAGATGTTGTTGATCGAAGGATAAAAGAACTAGAAAATGCTTATAATGATTTAACGGCTAAGGAAAGGAATCAATTAACAGTTTTAGAAGTTGTTCAAGAGATGTATGCAAGAGGATTAAGCTTTGAAAAGGTTCAATTATATAAATCCCACAGTGAAAAATTTTTAATAGGAGACAATGGAATTATACCGCCTCTTATGGGGGGGCTTGATGGAGTAGGAGAAACGGTGGCTAAAAAGATAGTTGAAGAGCGTAGTATTGCAGAATTTCTATCTGTTGAAGATCTAGTTTCAAGAGCTAAGGTAAATAAACCAGCTTTAGAAGCTTTAAGGGAACACGGTTGTTTATTAAATTTGCCAGAAAGCAATCAAATTAGCCTTTTTAATATTTGATTTTTTTAAAATTATATGATATAATAAGATTAATACAACTATAGGTATTTGTTCTCAATAGAGTGGGCCATCCCACTCTTATTTGTTTGATATGTTCATATAAAAGTATATTTTTATATATTACATCAAAAAAATAGATATATATTGATGGAGGTGATACTTTGGGTAGAAAAAATGTACTAAAAACTATCAGAGAAAACTGTGAACCTATTGTGGAAGATTTAGGTTACGATTTAGTAGATATAGAGTTTGTTAGAGAAAATGCTGAGCAATTTTTAAGGTTTTATATAGGAAAAAGAGAAGGGGTATCTATCGATGATTGTCAAAAGGTTAGCGAAGCAGTAGGCAATAAATTAGATGAAATAGATCCTATAGAGGGTAGCTATTATTTAGAGGTTTCATCTCCAGGATTAGACAGACCATTAAAAACAGATAAAGATTTAAAAAGAAATATAGGAAAGGAAATAGAAATAAGTCTATATAAAAACATAGATGGTAAGAAAAAAAATTTACGGGAGAGCTATTAGATTTTTCTGAGATAGATATTACCATAATGGAAGAAAATCAAGAAAAAAAGGGCAATCCAAAGAGATGCTATCTCAAATATAAAATTGGTGGTTAAATTTTAAGGGAGGGTTAAGTTAATGAATGTGGAGTTTATTGAAGCCCTTGAAGAGATAGAGCAAGAAAAAGGGATATCGAAAGATGTAATATTAGAAGCTTTAGAATCAGCACTTATTTCTAGTTACAAGAAAAATTTTGGTTCATCGCAAAATGTTGAAGTAGAAATAAATAAACATTCTGGAATAGTAAAAGTATATGCACAAAAGAATGTAGTTGAAGATGTAAAAGATGAGTTATTAGAGATAAGTTTAGAAGAAGCAAAGAATATTGATGATAAATACCAGTTAGGGGGGGATATAGTAAATATAGAAATAACTCCAAAAAAATTTTGGAAGAATTGCAGCACAAACTGCTAAACAAGTAGTAATTCAAAGAATTAAGGATGCTGAGAGAGATGTAATATATGATGAATTTATAAATAGAGAAAACGAAATAATAACTGGCATGGTTCAACGAATAAGTAAAAATAATGTGTATATTGATTTAGGGAAGACAGAGGGGATTTTACCCCCCCTACAGAACAAATTAATGGTGAGATATATGAGCAAGGTGATAGATTAAAACTATATATATTAGAAGTCAAAAAAAACTACTAAAGGACCACAAATTATCCTCTCAAGATCCCATCCTGGACTGGTTAAAAGATTGTTTGAATTGGAAGTTCCAGAGATACATGAAGGAATTGTAGATATATATGCAATATCTAGAGAAGCAGGATCTCGTACTAAGATTGCCGTTTTTTTTCAAAGGATCCAAATGTGGATCCAGTTGGGGCTTGCGTTGGCTTCAAAGGAAGTAGAGTAAAAGCAATTGTAGATGAGTTAAATGGGGGGGAAAAAAATAGATATAATTGTATGGAGCAAAAATATTGAAGAATTTATAGCAAATAGTTTAAGTCCATCTAAGGTAATAAAAGTTGAAGTAAAGGAACAAGAAAAATCTGCGTTGGTAGTAGTACCTGATTATCAATTATCACTAGCTATTGGTAAAGAAGGACAAAATGCTAGGTTAGCTGCAAAGCTTACTAATTGGAAGATAGACATAAAAAGTAAGAGTCAATATGAAGAAGGCATTATTTCAGAATAAATAGTGAGGTGATAATTTGAAAAAAAGAAAGATTCCCTTAAGAAAGTGTGTGGCTTGCAATGAAAATAAACCAAAAAAATGAACTCATTAGAATAGTTAAAGATAAGGAAGGGAATATAGAAGTAGATTTAACGGGAAAGATGAATGGTAGGGGGGGAGCATATATTTGTCCAGATGATGAATGTTTTATTAAAGCTAAACAAAGCAAAATACTTGAAAAAAAACATTAAAAACCCATATATCAGATGAAATATATGAAAACATAAAAAAAAGCAATAACTGATTCTACAGAATATTGATATCAATCATCACCTGTAAAATATTGGGGGGGTGTATAGTTTGACAAAAATTAGGGTATATGAATTAGCGAAGGAAGTTGGAATTACTAGTAAAGAACTAATAGATATAATGGAAGACATGGGATTAGAAGTTAGCAGCCATATGGCTACTATTGAAAATGAGGAAGCTGAAACTATTAAAGAACTAATTTTAGGAAAAGATAATAAAGATAGTGATACGGAGGAAATTATTCAAAAAGATATGAATCAGTCTGAAAGTAATATAAAACAAAAGAAGCTTATAAAAATAGAAGATACAATCATAGTTAAGGATCTAGCAGATAAAATGAATGTTACACCAGCAGAATTAATCACAAAATTGATTGATCTAGGTATAATGGCCAATCAAAATCAATCTATAGATTTTGATACTGCAAATATTATAGGAGAAGAACTAGGTTTTGATGTTGTAAAATCTGAACCTCCTGAAATAGAGGACGAATTTGATTTAGATTATGAAGATGATCCAAAGGATTTAAAGCCAAGACCTCCTGTAGTTACAGTAATGGGTCATGTTGATCATGGTAAGACCTCTTTATTGGATGCAATTAGAAAAACTCATGTTACAAAACAAGAAGCAGGGGGCATAACTCAGCATATTGGAGCCTCAGTTGTCAATGTGAAGGGAGAAAAAAATAGTATTTTAGATACTCCAGGACATGAGGCCTTTACATCTATGAGAGCAAGAGGGACCCAGGTAACAGATATAGCAGTACTTGTTGTAGCTGCTGATGACGGGGGGGTTATGCCACAAACGGTGGAAGCTATAAACCATGCTAAAGCTGCTAATGTCCCTATTATAGTAGCAATAAATAAAATAGACAAACCAGATGCAAATGTTGACAGGATAAGACAAGAATTAGTAGAATATGGACTAGTGGCAGAAGAATGGGGGGGTGGAGATACAGTAAATGTTCCAGTTTCAGCATTAAAGAATGAAGGTATTGATGAGCTATTAGAAATGATATTGCTTGTAGCAGAATTACAGGAGCTCAAAGCTAATCCTAATAGAAAAGCAGTAGGAACAGTTATAGAAGCTCAGTTAGATAAAGGAAGAGGTCCAGTAGCTACAGTATTAGTTCAAAAGGTACTTTAAGAGTAGGAGATATGGTAGTCTGCGGTAGTACAAGTGGAAGAATAAGAGCTATGTTTGACGATAAAGGTAAAAACGTTAAAAAGGCAGGGCCTTCTATTCCAGTGATGATTTTAGGCTTATCTGAAGTTCCCCTTTCGGGAGACATACTTTATGCAGTTGAAGATGAAAAACTGCTAGAACTTATGCAGAAAAGAAAAAAAGAACTAGATAGGGAAGAACAGTTAAAGGCTACACAAAATGTGTCTTTAGATGATCTATTTGAAAGAATACAATTAGGTGAAATTAAGGAGCTTAATATAATAATAAAAACCGATGTAAGAGGTACTATAGATGCTATTAAACAATCCCTTGAAAAGCTAGAAACTGATGAGGTAAAAGTTAATATCATCCATGGGGGGGTGTAGGTGGTATAACTGAAAGTGATGTAATGTTAGCTGCAGCTTCTAATGCTATAATTATAGGCTTTAATGTAAGACCAACATTAAATGCTTTGGACATAGCAAAAGAAGAAAAAGTTGATGTTAGAACTTATAGGGTTATATACGATGCAATAGCAGATATTGAAGCAGCCATAAAGGGTATGTTAGAACCAAAATACGAAGAAGAAGTTATAGGGAGAGCTGAGGTTAGAGCTACTTTCAAAGTACCAAATGTAGGGACTGTAGCTGGTATATATGTTCAAGATGGTAAAATTACAAGAAACAGTAAAATACGTCTCCTAAGGGACAATGTTGTAGTATTTGAAGGTAATGTATCATCACTAAAACGATTTAAAGATGATGTTAAAGAAGTATTGAGTGGTTATGAAGGTGGTTTAGGCCTTGAAAACTACAATGATATAAAAGAAGGAGATATATTAGAAGCTTATATATTAAAAGAAGTTGAACAGTAAGGGGTTGATTCCATGGATACTAAAAGGATTAATAGAATATCAGAAGAAGTTAGGAAGACAGTATCAGAATTACTAACAATAGAGATTAAGGATCCACGTATAAGTCCTATGGTTACCGTGACAAAAGTGAAAGTTACTAGAGATTTAAGCTACGCCAACATATACGTATCTGTGTTAGGGGGATCAAGAAGCTAAAAATGAAACAATGGAAGGTTTAGAAAGCGCGAAAGGTTTTATTAGAAAAGAAATAGGTAATAGAATTGACTTAAGATATGTACCAGAACCTGTCTTTCATCTAGACGAATCCATAGAACAAGGAATCTATATGTCAAAATTAATAGATAAGGTAAATGAAGAAGATGAAAAAAAGGAGAAACTCTGATGGATAAAAGCATTAAAACCTACATGAGTCAAGCTATTGACATAATTAAAAATTCAAAAAAATATATATTGCTTCCCATATACAACCAGATGGTGATAATATAGGTTCTACATTAGCTTTAGGGATGGCGCTGAAAAAGATGGATAAAGATGTTAGTTTGATAAAGGTGGATCATATTACCAAAGATTATTTGTTTTTACCAAATATAGAGTTAATTAAGGAATATGATATTACTGAAATGTAGACACATTTATTGCTTTAGACAGTAGTGATATGGATAGATTAGGTGTGGGAAAACACTTTGCTTTAAAGGCTAATAATATAATAAATATTGACCATCATATTTCCAATACAAACTTTGGGCATATAAATATTGTCTCTCCTACATCTGCCGCTACAGGAGAGCTGGTCTATAAATTGATCAATGAAATTGGCATTGATATGGATAAAGATATTGCAACATGTCTATATACAGCAATTAGCACTGATACTGGAAGTTTTATGTATAGTAATACTACTTATATTACCCATTTGATAGCTTCAAAACTGCTACAAAAGGGAATTGATATAGAAAGGATTAATATAAATCTATATCAAAGTAGAAGCCTTGAAAGAACCAAACTATTTATTAATTGTTTAAATAGTTTGGAATTATTTATGGATAATAAGATAGGTATGGTAGCAGTAACTCAACAGATGTTAAAAGAAAATAATGCAAGTATGGAAGATACTGAAGGGGGTAGTATCTTTTATAAGAGATATAGATTCTGTAGAGGTTGCAGTTTTATTAAAAGAAATGAAATATGATGAAATAAAGATCAGCTTAAGAAGTAAGAAAACCGTAGATGTTTCTAAGATATGTACTAAATTTAATGGTGGTGGTCATAAAAAAAAGCTGCAGGTTGTACTATTTATAACGATATATCAAAGGCAAAGAAGCTTATTCTTGATGAGATAATGATGGCTCTAGGTGATTAATATGAATGGTGTAATCAATCTATTTAAACCAAAGGGATTAACTTCTCATGATGTAGTAAATATCATGAGAAGAATTACAGGGATTAAAAAAAATTGGGCATATTGGCACTTTAGATCCAAATGCAGCAGGTGTTTTACCTTTGTGTATTGGGAAAGCAACAAGAATAAGTGAGTACTTAATTGATATGGATAAAGAATATATTGGGGAATTAACCTTAGGATTAGCAACGGATACACTTGATGTAGATGGTAAAGTTATTAACCATTCTTCAAAAACCGTCAATGAGGAAGATATATACTATATTTTTGACAAATTTAGAGGAAAAATATTACAAGAGCCTCCTATGTACTCTGCATTAAAACATCAAGGGAAAAAGTTATATGAATTGGCAAGGGAAGGAAAGTTTATTAAGAGAGCTTATAGAGAAATCTATATTTACGACATAAAAATACTAAAAAATATCAATAATAGAAAGATAATCTTTTACACAAAATGTTCAAGAGGCACATACATAAGAACTTTATGTGATGATATAGGGAAAGCCCTAGGAACTTATGGATATATGTCTTATTTAATGAGAATAGGTGTAGGAGATTTTAAGATTTCAGATAGCTATAGTATTGATTATATAAAGAGTTTAGATAAAAGTTCTATTGGTACACTTATACTACCAATGGATAAAGTTTTAAATCATATGGATAAATTGACTGTTGATGATAAATATTTTAATAAGTTAAAAAAATGGTGTCCAAATTCCATTACCTATAAATCTAATAAATAGCTATGAAAGGGATACTTTGTTGAGGATTTATTCTAACAATATATTTATTGGAATTGGAAGAACCATTGAAAAAAAACAATGTCTTGTATATAAAAATGGATAAAGTTCTTATATAAGGTGATAAATATGGAAATTATAGATTTAGACATGGGTATAAACAATAATTATAAAACAGCTGTAGCTTTAGGTAATTTTGATGGTATTCATTTAGGACATAAATATTTGATAGAAGATACCATAGAAAAAGCAATCAAAAGGGATTTAAAGTCTGGAGTTTTATTGTTTAAAAATCATACAAAAAAATATACTAAGTAAGGATAAAAAAAGCTATATCAATTCTTACTTCCAATGAGCAGAAATTAAATATACTTGAAAGCTTAGGTGTAGAAGTGGTATATATTATGAATTTTGACGAAAATGTAATGAAATTATCTGGAGAAGAATTTGTAGATAATATAATAGTAAATCAATTAAATGCAGCTCTAGTTTCTGTGGGATTTGATTATAGATTTGGACATAAAGCTATGGGAAATAGCAGTTACTTAAAGGAATTGGGAGCTAAAAAAAGGTTTTGAAACTAATATTATCAAACCTATTTCCATTGGAAATGAAGTAATTAGTAGTACAAGAATTCGTCAATTGGTAATGGAGGGACAAATTAATAAGGCAAACAAATTTTTGGGAAGACATTATACTATAATAGGGCAAGTTGTTCGGGGGGGAAGCAATAGAGGCAAAAAAATTAGGGTTTCCTACTGCTAATATTAGTCTTACTCATAACTATACCATACCTAAAACTGGAGTATATGAAACTATTACATTGATAGATAATAAACAGTATTTAAGTTTAACTAATATAGGCTATAATCCTACTTTTAACGAAAAAAATTGAAAATTGAAAACCATATTTTAGATTTTAATGATTATTTATATGGGAAAACTATTGAAGTAATGTTTATAGATTTTATAAGGGAAGATATTAAATTTGATACTATCGAAGAATTGATTAAACAGATAGAGAAAGATATTTGTTATATAAAAGCACGACAATAATGTTTACAAATTAATATATATATGATAATATAATTCTGGTGGAGTACCTTTAGCTATGTTTATCGTTTCCTCGGCGATTTACTTAGCTATTGGTGAATTTTATAATAGAGGAGGTAAAAAAAATGACATTGACTAAAGAGCAAAAAGCTCAAATTATTGAAGAGTATAGATTGCATGAGAATGACACTGGATCACCAGAAGTTCAAATTGCAATCTTAACCTACAGAATTAATTCATTAACAGAGCATCTAAAAACTCATAAAAAAAAGATCATCATTCAAGGAGAGGTCTTTTTAAAATGATAGGTCAAAGAAGGGGGGGTCTTTTGAATTATCTTCAAAAGAATGATATTGAAAGATATCGTGCATTAATTGAAAAACTTGGTATCAGAGGATAATAAGAGCGGGGGGGACATTCCCGCTCTATTGATTTTTTTTAGTGTTTTATTATTGTTTATAGGTTATAATAATAGTAATCAACATAAGAAGGAGTGAGAAAATGGAAAAACAATTTAAATATGATTTAGCAGGAAGACCTTTAATCGTAACTATTGGAAAAGTTGCTGAACAAGCAAATGGAGCCTGTTTATTACAGTATGGAGATACTGTAGTATTAGTTACTGCTACTGCATCTAAAGAACCAAGGGAGGGCATAGATTTTTTTCCCATTAAGTGTAGATTTTGAGGAAAAACTATACTCAGTAGGCAAAATTCCTGGAGGATTTATCAAGAGAGAAGGAAAGCCCAGTGATAAGGCTATATTAACTTCTAGATTAATTGATAGACCAATTCGTCCTTTGTTTCCTGAAGGATATAGAAATGATGTACAAGTTATTGCAACAGTCCTATCTGTAGACCAGGACTGTACCCCCCCAGACATTGTTGCTATGATTGGTTCTTCTATAGCTTTAACTATATCTGATATACCATTTGATGGTCCCACTGCTTCTGTTGCAGTAGGTTTAATTGATAGAGAATTAGTCATAAACCTACAGCAGATGAAAGGGATAAATCAGATATGCATCTAATTGTTTCTGGTACTAAAGATGCAATAATGATGGTAGAAGCAGGTGCAAATGAATTACCTGAATCCATAATGTTAGAAGGGATTTTATATGCCCATAAAGAGATTAAAAAAACTATGTCAATTTATTGAGTCTATCCAATTGGAAGTTGGTAAAGAAAAACAAGAATATCAAGTTTTTAAACCCAATGAAGAGATAGAAAAAGAGGTTAGAGAATATGCATTAGAAAAACTTGTAGCAGCTATACAAACGGTAGAGAAACAGGAAAGAGAAGAAAATATTGAGAATGTAAAAGAAGAAACCCTAGAAAAATTCATAGAAGTGTATCCAGAAAACGAGAAAGATATCTGTGATGTATTAGATGAAATAATAAAAGAAGAGGTAAGACGTTTAATACTAGAAGAAGGAATAAGACCAGACAATAGGAAAGTTGACGAAATAAGACCTCTTAGCTGTGAAGTTGGTCTTCTTCCAAGGGCTCATGGTTCTGGATTGTTTAAGAGAGGTCAGACTCAAGTTTTAACTGTTGCTACATTAGGAGCTTCAGGTGATGTTCAAATAATAGATGGAATAAGTGAAGAAGAATCTAAACGATACATGCATCATTATAATTTTCCACCATATTGCGTTGGTGAAACTAGAGTATTGAGAGGTCCTGGTAGAAGAGAAGTAGGTCATGGTGCTTTAGCAGAAAGAGCTTTGGAGCCTGTAATTCCAAGAGAAGATGAATTTCCATATACTATAAGATTAGTATCAGAGGTTTTAAGTTCTAATGGTTCTAGTTCTCAAGCGAGCGTTTGTGGTAGCACATTAGCACTTTTAGATGCTGGAGTACCAATTAAAGCACCAGTTGCTGGAATTGCTATGGGATTGATGAAATCCGAGGAAAAAGTAGTGATATTAACAGATATACAGGGTTTAGAAGATCATCTAGGAGATATGGATTTTAAAGTTGCAGGTACTAGAGAAGGTATTACAGCAATACAAATGGATATAAAAATTTCTGGAATAAATAGAACCATATTAGAAGAAGCTTTATCGAAAGCAAAAGAGGCTAGATTGTTTATATTAGATAAGATGGAAGAAACTATATCTAAACCAAGAGAAGAATTATCACCTTATGCACCAAGGATATTTACAATGCAAGTTCATCCTGATAAAATAAGGGATATTATAGGCCCTGGCGGTAAAATGATCAACAAGATAATCGATAGAACAGATGTTAAAATCGATATAGAAGATGATGGAAAAGTATTTATAGCAGCTGAGAACATGGAAAGTGGAAAAGAAGCTATAGAAATGATAAACAGAATAACTAAAGATGTAGAAGTAGGAGAAACCTATCTTGGAGAAGTAGTAAGAATTGTACCCTTTGGAGCTTTTGTAGAATTCCCCCCCAATGGCAAAGAAGGTTTAGTCCACATATCAAATATATCTCATGAAAGGATAAATAAAGTTGAAGATGTATTAAAAGTAGGAGATGAAATTTTAGTAAAAGTAGTAGAAATAGATAATCAAGGAAGAATCAACTTATCTAGAAAAGCAACTCTGCCAAAAGAAAATAAAAAAAACTGATAATAAAAACAAGAAATAAATGCATGAACCAAGGAAAGGTTCATGTTTTTATTTCTAAAAGTAAATATTTTAATCCCTTTGAATATATATAATATATAAGCATATTTGGAGGGATATAATGAAAATATTTATTTTAAATAAGAAAAATTTCTATACATATGTGATGATAATTTTTTATTATAATATTGATTTTGATATATATATTTTTTTTATAATAAAGTGGATGAAACTTTTAATTTGGACATCTATTATAAAGGGAATGTGGATGATAGAATTGTGGCATTTGCCTGTAATGTAGATTGGGGGGGAGATGAATATATACCAACAATGTTAGAGATTTTTAAGGAAAAAAATATTAACATAACTTTCTTTGTTACAGGCAAATGGGCTGCTAAAAATCCAGAATTACTTATAAAAATATATGAGCAAGGACATGAGATTGGTAACCATGGATATAGACACATAGACTATGACAAGTTAAGCTATGAAGAAAACAAAGAAGAAATTATTAAAGCACATAATACCATAAGAGAAATTATAAAATCAAAACCTAAATACTTTGCACCACCATCAGGAGCCTATAATGATAATACTATAAAGGCTGCAAAAGATTTAAATTATGATATAATTATGTGGAGTATTGATACTATTGATTGGCATAAAGATAGTAATAAACAAAAAAAATAATTGAAAGGGTAACTAATAAAATACATAACTCTGCTATCATATTGATCCATCCTACTGAGGAAACTATAAAAGCCTTACCAGATATAATAAATTTTTTTGTACAGTAAAGGTTATAGAATAGGAAAGGTAAGAGACGTAATTGAATAGAAACTGAACACTAAAAACAAATAAAAGAGAATTATATATTGGGATTAGAAAGTCCAACAAGTAAGATGTTTGAAATAGACAAATCAGAATTATTGCTAAACAAAATATTGACACCTAATGATATAATTAATAAGATTAAAATTTGAAAAGATAAATATCAATTTAAAAGAAATATTTTTACTGAGGTGATATATTATGAAAATAAAAATAGTTAACAAAAGTCCTTTTCCAATTCCCAGTTATAAAACAACTGGTTCTGCAGGTATAGATTTATATGCTAATATTTTAGAACCAGTAAGGTTAAAACCGTTAGATAGGGCTTTGATCCCTACTGGCCTTTATATTTCCATGCCTGAAGGTTATGAGGGTCAGATTAGATCTAGAAGTGGACTAGCCTTAAAACATGGTATTTGTTTAGCGAATGGAATAGGCACCATAGACAGTGATTATAGAGGAGAAATAGGAGTAATACTAATAAATTTGGGAGAAAAAGAATATACAATCAATAAAGGAGATAGAATTGCTCAAATGGTATTTATAAAATATGAAAAGGTCAAATTTATAGAAGTGGATACTTTAGATAATACTGAAAGAGGAACAGGAGGTTTTGGACATACAGGATATAAATAATAATATTATTATTTATCATATCAGAGCTTATCATAAATGATAACAGCATAATATAAAAACAAAAAAACATATCCTTTAATAAAACAAAGGAGATGATATGATGTTATTAGACGAATTAGGCGGAAAAGAAATTGTGAATTTAAATAATGGCGAAAGATTAGGTATTATTGCAGATTGTGATATACTAGTAGATGAAAAAAACTGGTAAAATTTTATCTCTATTAATTCCTGAAAGAAAAATACAATTTAAACTATTTACAGAAAATAATTATATTGAAATACCTTGGCATACCATTAAAAAAATCGGAAATGACATGATAATTATTGAATTAGATCACAATTAAAAATTTCACATTATGAAAAATATAACATATTATAAACTATAGATAAAAATCTAGAGGTGATACTTGATGAATATAGTAGTTCAAAAATTTGGAGGAACCTCTGTTTCTTCAGAAAAAAAGTAGAAATATAGTAGCTAATAAAATTATAAAAAAAATACCAAGAAGGCTACAATGTAGTAGTAGTAGTTTCTGCAATGGGTCGAAATGGAGAACCTTATGCAACTGATACCTTATTAAATATGATCCCTTCAAAATCTGTCTCAAATAGGGAGGTAGATTTACTTATATCTTGTGGGGGAAATCATTTCTGCTGTAGTATTAACAAATCATATATGTGAAAAAGGCTATAAAGCTGTAGCCTTAACGGGTTATCAAGCAGGAATATTAACAAATGATAATTTTGGAAATGCAGAAATTATTGATGTAAATCCAAATAATATTATAAAACATTTAGAAAAAGGGAAAATAGTTGTAGTAGCAGGTTTTCAAGGAAGTAATAAATCTGGAGAAATTACTACATTAGGTAGAGGTGGTAGCGATATAACTGCTGTTGCATTGGGTAAAGCTCTCAAATGTAGTCATGTAGAAATATTTACTGACGTTGATGGAATTATGACAGCAGACCCTAATATTGTTCCTGATGCTAAGGTATTAAAAAGAATGTGTTATTCTGAAGTTTATCAATTAGCTGAAGATGGTGCAAAAATTATACATCCAAAAGCAGTAGAAATGGCTCAACAATCAAATATACCATTAGTAATCAAAAATACCTATTCGGATAGTGAAGGTACTTCCATAGAAGAAGTTAATGTAAATTTTATTAATAATAGAAAAGAACTATTTAATGAAAAGATAATTACTGCAATCACCTATAAAAAGGAAGAGTACAATTTATTATTTCATTAAATGACGATGATTCTAGAATAGACAAGTTAATGGAAGAGATCACTTCTAACAATATAAGTTTGGATTTAATAAATTTCTTAATAGATAAAAAAAATATTTACTATAGATAAAAAGGATAAAGATAAATTAGTTTCAATATTAGAAAAAGAAAACTTTAAATATGAAATAGTAGAAAATTGCTGTAAAATTAGTGCTATTGGTTATAAAATGAGAGGAGTCCCTGGAGTAATGGCAAGAATTGTTAAAGCTCTCTCAAAAGAAAATATACAAATCTTGCAAACTTCAGACTCTTATAATACAATCTGGTGTCTAATAAAAGAAGAAGATACAAATAGAGCTCTAGCAGCCCTTCACAATGAATTTAAATTATATGAATAGATTAACCTATCTTTATATATAAAAGTCTAAAATAAATCCGATTCAATCCTATTGAATCGGATTTATTTATACATATAGCATATTATTAATAAAAGAGTTAAAACTAATATAAAATAATATTATAGGTGGAAGGGAACAAAATTGAATAAAAATGAAAATGATAATAATCCAAAGGATATTACAGAAAGCATCAAACAAATGGGAATACCAAATATCCCTGACTTTCAAAACCCTATTCAATTTTTAACTATTATTGGAGAAATAGAAGGACACAGTTTGTCTCCTTCTGATAAAAAAAACAACTAAATATGAACATATAATTCCTTTATTAATAGCAGCAGTACAAGATCCAAAAATAAAAGGTATTTTATCATGTTAAATACAGTGGGAGGCGATGTTGAAGCTGGATTAGCTCTTGCAGAGATGATATACAGCATTGATAAACCAAAAGTATCTCTAGTTTTAGGGGGGGAGGTCATAGTATTGGTGTCCCATTAGCAACAGCTGCAGACTACTCATTTATTGTACCTACGGCAGCTATGACCATCCATCCTATAAGAACTACTGGTTTAGTAATTGGTGTACCTCAAACCTTTAGATATTTTGAAAAATGCAACAAAGAATAATAAAATTTATTTTGCGAACTTCTAATATTGATAGAAAAAAATTAATTCAACTTATGTATTCAACAGATGAACTAGCAAATGATATTGGTACAATTCTTATTGGAAAAGAGGCAGTCGATTATGGACTTATTGATGAAGTTGGAGGCTTTAGTTATGCATTAAAAAAATTAAATAGCTTAATAGATAACAAATATGGATAGTATAAGATTTAAATTATGCTATAATAACAAGAGCACAATTAATTAAATAAGGGGGGGATTGAATTGACTTTAATTCAAGCTATAATATTAGGCATTTTTCAAGGAATTTCTGAATTTTTACCTATTAGTAGTTCAGGACATTTAGTTATATTACAACATTTTTTTTGGAATCAAGGAAGGGAATCTCTTTTTTTTACTGAGATGCTCCATTTCGGAACCCTTATTTCAATAGTAATAGTTTATTTTAATGATATAATAAAGATAATAGTTGAGTTTTTTTTAAAATGCTAGGAAGTGGAATAAAAAAAACAAAAAGTTTAAAATTGTTAATGACTATCAAAAACTAGCTCTATTAATCATAATAGGAAGTATACCTACAGCAATTATAGGCTTTTTATTTGAAGATTTTTTTAAAAATTTATATTCCTCTTCAATATTGCCTATAGGAGTGGCCTTTTTAATAACAGGTCTTTTGCTTTGGATAGCTAATAAAAAAAACCTCATGAAAATAAAAAGGTTAGTAATATGACAATACTAGATTCGTTAACTATTGGAATTTTTCAAGGCATAGCTATTATACCAGGAATTTCACGTTCTGGTTCAACTATTGTAGCAGGTCTTCTTAGAGGATTAGACAGATCTTTAGCAACAGAGTTTTCTTTTTTTTACTTGCACTTCCAGCAACTTTTGGTGCTGGATTATTTGGAATAACAGATGTAATTAAAACAGGTAGTGCAGCTGTTATTGATGGCCCACTAATAATAGGAATATTATTATCTACTATTGTAGGAGTATTTGCTATTAAGTTTTTAATTAAAATGCTTAAAAAAAAGATAAATTACACTATTTTTCCTATTATTTATGGATAATTGGATTTATTACTATAATTTCCCATTTAATTGGATAGTAGCACTATGTAAAGATACAATCTTTTAAAGGGTGATATTGTTGAGTAAGAAAAAGATAAAGATAAATAAAGAACACAATCGAGAAATATTAGGGATTACCTTTATTTCATTTGGTATGCTTTCAGTTATTAGCCTATTTAGTGACAAAACAGGAATAATAGGAATGCTCTTAAAAAAATATTTATTTTACTCTTATGGGCTTTGGAGGATATGTATTCCCTGTTATTATTATAGCATTAGGTTTATTATTTATGATAAATAAGCTAAATATAGAAAATGATAAAAAAATCCCTCTATATGATAATGTTGTTTTTTTTGTTTTTTTTAACCCTTTTGGATATAAAAAAAATCAAAGTGCTATAACTTTTACTAAAAGTATCACTAAAACATTAGAACTAAGTAAAAAGGGCTAGGTGGAGGTTTAATTGGTTCATTCTTTGGGTATATCTTTTTAAACTATTTGGTACTATTGGTAGTTACATAATTATATCCTTTATAATTATTGTTTCAATTTTACAATTTACAGAAATTAAAATTCAAGATTATATTAAAAAAAATACATCTTCACAAAAAAAACAATGAAAAAAAAGTAAATAATAAAAATGAAATTAGAGAAAAAAACACCTTCAATCAATAATACTAAAAATAAAAATGAAATAGTAATTCATGATTATACTAAAAATACTTATTCTAATACTAATGTAAAAACTACCCAAGAGAAAACTGAAGCTATTATAGTAAACAGTAAGCATAATTTCACCAACTATAAATTACCTTCATTAGATTTATTAGAAGATCATATAAAACAAGAGATAAATAATAAAAAAAAGAAATAATAAACAATGCAAAAAAAATTGAAAAAACAATGGACAATTTTGGAATTGAATCTAAAATTGTCCAAATAAACAAAGGACCAGCTATAACATGCTACGAACTCCAGCCAGCGCCAGGGGGGTTAAAGTTAGTAGAATTGTAAATTTGGCAGATGATTTAGCTCTTAATTTGGCTACATCGGATATTAGAATAGAAGCACCTATACCAGGAAAAGCTGCAGTAGGAATAGAAGTACCCAATAAAATCAAAGACAATGTTAGTTTAAAAGAAATACTAGAATCTGAAGAATTTGTCACTTTAAATAGTAATTTACCTTTAACTTTAGGTAAGGATATTTCAGGTAATCCTATAATATCTACAATCGACAAAATGCCACATCTACTAATAGCTGGAGCTACAGGTTCTGGGAAATCCGTATGCATAAACACAATAATACTAAGTATATTATTTAAAGCCCACCCAGACGAGGTTAAACTATTGCTTATAGATCCAAAAGTGGTAGAATTAAGTATATATAATGGAATACCCCCCCATTTATTAATACCTGTTGTGACCCAACCTAAAAAAAGCTGCATTTGCACTAAATTGGGCTGTAAATGAAATGGAAAGACGATATAAAATATTTGCTAAAAATAATGTCCGGGATATAACTTCCTACAATAAAAAAAGTGAAAAACAAACAAGAAGAAAAATTGTCCAATATTGTTATCATTATTGATGAGTTAGCAGATTTAATGATGGTAGCAGCTCAAGAAATAGAAGACTATATATGTCGATTAGCTCAAATGGCAAGAGCAGCTGGTATTTATTTAATAGTTGCAACCCAAAGACCTTCAGTAGATGTTATAACTGGTACTATAAAAGCCAATATACCTTCTCGAATTTCTTTTGCAGTATCATCACAAGTAGATTCAAGGACCATATTGGATATGGCTGGTGCAGAAAAATTATTGGGAAAAGGGGGGGATATGCTATTCTATCCTTCTAATTACTCTAAACCAATACGTATACAAGGGGGGGCTTATGTTAGCGATAATGAAATTGAGAATGTAGTAAATTTTTTTTAAGGGAACAAAATGTAGCTGAATATGATAAAGATGTTTTAGAAAGCATTCAAAAAGATATACAAATAGATAAAATTATTGATGATTCCGATGAATTATTACCAGAGGCTATCAATTTAGTTATTGATGAAGGACAGGCATCAATTTCTCTTTTACAAAGAAAATTAAGAATCGGATATGCTAGAGCCGCAAGGATTATAGATGAGATGGAAGCAAAAGGAATAATTGGAGGATACGAAGGTAGCAAACCAAGAAAAGTTCTAATAGCGAAAGATGATATAGATACTTACTTAAGGAGCGATAAATAATGACTGTAAAAAAACATTTCTATAATAACATTAGGTTGTTCAAAAAAAACGAAATTGATTCAGAATTGATGGCAGGAATATTAAAAGAAAATAACTATACCATTACTACATCACTAGAAAAGCAGATATAATAGTAGTAAATACTTGTGGATTTATACAGGATGCAAAAGAAGAATCCATAGAAACTATATGGGAGATGACTAAATATAAAAATAATGGTACTTGCAAATACTTGTTACTTGCAGGTTGTTTAGCCGAAAGATATTATAAAGAATTATTGGATGAAATAGAAGAGATAGATGGAATAATAGGTACAGGTAATATTAAGGACATCATAAATGTAATTAATTCCCTTGAAAAAGGACAAAATAAAATAAAAAAAAGATAAAAAAAATATAGATGAAAAATATTTAGAAGATGTCAAAAGAATAAGTTTTAAGCCTACTGAGTATGTAAGAATATCAGAAGGTTGTAATAACTACTGTTCCTATTGTATTATTCCTAAAGTACGTGGAAAATATAGAAGTAGGAAGATGGAAGATATTTTAGAGGAAGTTAATTATTTAGTAAATAACGGTGTTAAAGAAATAATACTTATAGCTCAAAATACTACTGATTACGGTATCGATTTATATGGAGAATATAAGTTGGCGGATTTGTTAAACGAATTAAATAAAATAGAAAAACTGCAATGGATTAGGCTTCTTTACTTGTATCCAGATAATTTTACAAAAGAGCTAATATTAGCAATTAAAAATAACAAAAAGGTTGTTAAATATGTAGATATCCCTTTACAACATATTAGTAATCCCATTTTAAAAAAAGATGAATAGGCGAACATCAAAAGAAAATATAATAAAATTAATAAATATTCTGAGAAAAGAAATTCCTAATATAATAATCAGGACAACTTTCATAGTAGGATTTCCAGGAGAAGATGAAATACATTTTCAGGAACTATATGACTTTATAAATGATATTAAATTTGATAAACTTGGTGTATTTACTTATTCTAGAGAAGAAGGAACTCCAGCCTATGGGTTTGATTTACAAGTTAATGAAAAGATTAAACAAAATAGAAAAAAAATAAATTGATGGAATTACAACAAGGTATATCCTATAAACTAAATCAACAAAAGATTGGAAAAATATATTTAGCATTAGTAGAAGAGATACACGAAAAGGTGTATATATAGGTAGAACCTATATGGATAGCCCAGAAATAGATGGGGTAGTATATATATATTCAGATAAAAAAAATAAATATAGGCCAATATATCCATGTAAGAATTACAGATTGTCTAGAATATGATTTGATTGGAGAGATGAATGATGAATTTAGCAAACAAGATAACTATGTTTAGAGTCTTACTAATCCCAGTATTTATGATAATATTGTTTTCTAATTTCAACAACAATAACTATGTAGCTGCATTAATATTTGCAATCGCAGCTGCTACTGATGGGTTAGATGGATATATAGCTAGAAGTAGGAATCAAATAACTACTTTTGGTAAATTTATAGATCCTCTAGCTGATAAGTTGTTAGTTTCAGCAGCTCTTATATCTATGATACAATTGGCTAAAGTACCTGCTTGGATTGTAGTCATAATAATTGCAAGAGAATTTACCATTACAGGATTTAGAATTATTGCTGCATCAGAGGGAATAACTATAGCAGCGTCTTCTTTAGGAAAAATAAAGACAGCTACTCAGTTAATAGCTATAATCTTATTGTTAATAGATAATTTTCCTTTTAGATTAATAGGAATTCCATTAGATAAAATTATGCTTTATATTGCATTATTCTTTACAGTTGTATCTGGAGTGGACTATATATATAAAACAAACATGTATTAGAATCTGGAGATAAATAATAGGAGTGATTATGATGATTGCAGAGATAATTTCTGTAGGAACTGAAATAATTTTAGGTAGCACTTTAAATACAAATGCTCATTACATAACTAAGAAACTATCCTATATGGGAATAGATGTCTATTTTCATACTACAGTAATAGATGACCCAAACTATTAGAGGATGCTATAAATATAGGTATGAAACGATCAGATTTGCTTATTTTACTGGTGGATTAGGACCTACATATGATGATATGACCAAGGAAGTAGTAGCTAAAACTTTAGGTATTAAACTTATATTAAATAATTCTATAGAAGAAAATATAAAAAAAATATTTTGAAAAGACAAATAGGCCTATGACATCTAACAATATCAAACAAGCTTATATGCCTGAGGGTAGCATTATATTAAAAAAATGAGATTGGAACCGCTCCTGGAATATATATTGAATATAATAGTAAAATTTTTATATTACTTCCTGGACCACCAAAAGAAATGGAATTAATGTTAAATAAATATGCATTGCCTTTAATAAAACAAAATAACATTATCAAGGTAAAAAACTATAAATACTATTGGAATAGGCGAATCCGCCTTAGAAGATATGTTAAAAGATTTAATAGGAAATACACAAAACCCTAGTATTGCAACTTATGCAAAAGATGGCAGAGTAGATATAAAAATCATAGTAAAAGGTACTAATGAAGAAAAGCAAACAAATTACTAGAAAATACTATTGAAAAATTGATTCAAAAATATCTAAATATATCTATAGCTATGAAGATGAATCTATAGAACAAACTTTGTACAAAAAAAACTATTAGATAAAAATATGACAATAGCATTTTGTGAATCTTGTACTGGTGGACTCATAGTAAGTAGATTTACTAGAATACCTGGTGTATCTCAGGTATTAGATCGAGGAATAGTTACCTATAGCAATAAAGCTAAAATAGAAGAATTAGGAGTTAAGAAAGAAACCTTAAACAAATATGGAGCTGTTAGTGAACAAGTAGCTATTGAAATGGCAATGGGACTTTTAAATAAAACAGAGGTAGATATAGCCTTATCCACTACGGGTATTGCTGGCCCCTCTGGAGGTAATGAAAAAAACCCGTTGGACTAGTATATATAGGTATTGCTACTGATAATAATGCATATGCTATAAAATCTATATTTAATGGAGATAGAACCACTATACAAATAGAACTACAATGAAGGCTTTTGATGAATTAAGAAAGATTATTTAAATATCTAAATGCAAATTATATTTGACTAATTTTATAAGTTGATATATAATTAATTTAGAACTAACGTTCGTTATTATGAAAGGTGGTGACTCCAGTTTAACTGGGAAAATATGACTGAAAAAAAACGAAAAGAAAAAAAAGCTTTAGATGTTGCTATAAGCCAAATTGAAAAACAGTTTGGAAAAGGTTCCGTTATGAGATTGGGAGATACTAATATTACAAGTATTGATGTAATACCAACTGGTTCTTTGGATCTAGATATAGCTCTAGGTATTGGAGGATTACCTAGAGGAAGGATAATTGAAATATTTGGGCCAGAATCTTCTGGAAAAACTACAGTAGCATTACATGCAATAGCTGAAGCTCAAAAATTAGATGGTATAGCTGCTTTTATAGATGCTGAACATGCATTAGATCCAATTTATGCTAAAAATCTAGGAGTAGATATAGAAAATTTAATAGTATCTCAACCTGATACTGGAGAACAAGGATTAGAAATTGCAGAAGCTTTAGTAAGAAGTGGCGCAGTTGACATAGTAGTAGTAGACTCGGTAGCTGCTCTTGTACCTAAAGCAGAAATTGAGGGAGAAATGGGAGATAGCCATGTAGGGTTACAAGCTCGATTAATGTCCCAAGCTTTGAGGAAATTAGCAGGAGCTATCAACAAATCCAATACTACTGTTGTTTTTATTAATCAGCTACGAGAAAAAGTTGGTGTAATGTTTGGAAATCCAGAAACTACAACAGGTGGGAGAGCTCTAAAATTTTATTCTAGCATCCGATTAGATGTGAGAAGAATAGATTCCATAAAACAAGGCGATAATATTCTTGGTAACCGAACTAGAGTTAGAGTTGTAAAAAAAACAAACTTGCTCCACCTTTTAAACAAGCTGAATTTGATATTATGTATGGCACAGGAATATCAAAAGAAGGAAATATATTAGATGCTGGAGTTAGTGCAGATATAATAAACAAATCGGGATCCTGGTATAGCTATGGAGAAAATAGGCTTGGACAAGGTAGAGAAAATGCTAAAGACTTTTTAAAAGAAAACCCTAATATTGCACAGGAAATAGAGAACAAAGTCAAAGAACAGTTTGGATTGAAATCTAAAAATATAGACTTAGATAATAAAGAAGAAAAAACTGAATTAAATCAAGAAAAAAACTCAATAAGCCTCCTTTAAAGGAGGTTTATTTATAAGGAGTGGCAATAATTGAGATTACTTTTTTTTAACAGACACTCATATAAGAGGGAATACACCCAAAAATAGAAATGACAATTTATTTGAAACTTTAGAAAGAAAATTTATAGAAGTAAATCAAATTATTGAAGAGTATAAAATAGACTTTCTTCTACACGGTGGAGATTTATTTGACAGACCTGATGTTTCTATTTCAATTGTAAATCGTTTTGCCTCCATTATAAATTCTATAAAAGTACCTATATATATAATTTCAGGAAACCACGATATCTATGGACATAATCCACAAACTATAAATAGAACTATGCTTGGCTTATTAGATGCCTTAGGTGTAGTCAAAGTGATAAGAGATGAAGAAAAAAATATTTTTAGAAAAAAATGGCATAATAGTTCAATTAACTGGTAAGTCTTACACATATAATATTGATGAAATAGATAAATCTGATTATTTAGTAAAAGATGTATCTAAAGATGCAGACTACTCTATCCATATGGTACATGGTATGCTATTAGATAAACCTTTTATTAAAGGTATCCCTTATACACTAATAGAAGATATAGTGGATACAGAAGCTAATATAACCCTATCAGGACATTATCATTCAGGTTTTGGTATTGTAGAAATTAATAATAAGTATTTTGTAAATCCTGGTAGTCTTATAAGGATAACAAATAGTTTAGCAGAAATTGAACGAATGCCTAAAGTTGCATTAATTGATTTAAGTGACCATATTCATATTGAATTAATTCAATTAAAATCTGCTAAACCTGGTTCACAGGTGTTAGATAGAAGAGAAATAGAAAATCATATATTTAAATCAGAAAGACTTTTTGAATTTAAACAATCTATAGATACTGCAGTAAATTTTGAGAAATTAGAAATAAATGAAATATTAATGGCAGTATCTAATGCAGAAGGCGTTTCCCAAGAGGTAAAAGAAGAAGCCCTGAAAAGAATAGCTAACTCTCAAATGAAGTGTTTAGGAGATGAGTTTTAATATGAAGTATATAAAAAAAGTTATTTTAGAAAATTTTCAATCTCATAAATATACAGAAATGGAATTTGACTCTAGTTTAAATGTAATTGTTGGTCCATCGGATCAAGGTAAATCTGCTATAATCAGAGCTTTAAAATGGGCTTTATACAATGAGCCTTCTGGCGATTTTTTTATAAGGGAAGGAGAAAGGGAATGCAGTGTAACAATAATTTTTAGTGATAATACTAAAATAAAAAGATATAGAAGTAAAAGCAAAAATTCATATTATTTATATGATCAATATGGAAAGGAAAAAAATTTTTGAAGGTTTTGGAACTCAAATTCCTCAGGAAATTGTAGAAGCTACTTCTATAAGAAAAGTCCCCTTAGATAGCGGCCAAACAAGTTCTGTTAATATTGGAGAACAATTAGAAGGACCTTTCTTACTTTCAGAAAAAAACTCTACAAGAGCCAATGCAATTGGTAGACTAGTAGGTGTTCATATAGTAGATGATGCTTTAAAAGACACTTTAAAGGATATAAGGAATTTAAATATAAAGAAAAAAATCTTATGAGGAAGCTTTAGAAGTTCTTTATGTGAATCTTGAAGATTACGCATATTTAGAGGATTTAATAAATAGAATTAAAGAATTAGATGAGATCAAGCAATCCATATATAATAATAGGCAAAAATTAGAAAAATTGGTTTTTTTTGCAAAATGACTTAAATAAATTAAATAATGAAATTAAGTTACTAGAAGATTATTTGATAAAATTAAAAGATATTGATAAAATTAAAGTAATAGGACAAAAGTTATCACAAAAAAAATAAATAGACATATATATTTGAATAATAATTACAATAAGCTTAATCACATTGAAACCCAAATTAAACATAATTCTAATTTATTAAAACAATTAGAAAATACATCCAAGGTTGAAAACCTATTAGAAAACATCTATATATACAATAATAAAATTGACAAGTTATACAAACTAAGTACAAATTATAAATATACAAATAATTCTATATTAGAAAACAAAAAAATATTAATTAAATTGAAAGAAATTCAGAAGGTACAACAGTGTATAAGCATAATTGAAAAAAAAGATTTTAAAAACCGAAAAACTGTTACAATTAAATAATATTTTGAATGATATTAATAAAAATATTTCTATTGGTAATATTTATATAGATAAGCTTGCAGGTATTGAACAGGCTATCCATATAAAGAATTTACTTGAAAATAAATTAAACACCGTAATAATATTAGAAAATTACAATAATATATATAAGGCTATTAGCAAATCAAAGCTTAATATAGAAAAAAACTAGAAAATATTAAAGTAACATTGAATAAAAATTTAATAAAATATAAGGATGTCTTATCACAAATTGAAATGTGCCCTGTATGTTTTAGCCCTATTGACAAACTCAAAATTGATGAAATAATAGATAATTATAAGTAAGGAGGATAATAAATATGGATTATGAAAAAGAACTCAATATACTAAAAGATAATCTTGAAAAAGCTAAGAATTTAAAATATAAAGCTGAAGCTAGATTAGAGCAATTAAATAATCAACAAGCAGAAATAATTGAAGAACTAAATAGTTTAGGAGTAAATCCAGAAAATTTAGACGAAGAAATCAAAAAAAATTAACTTTAGAGATAGATGAACTATTCAAAAAAAAGCTAATACTTTACTACCTAAAGATATTTTAGAAAAGAAGTGATTATATGATTATTGACAATATAAACAACTATGAAGAATTAGAATCCTACCTAATTAATATGAAATCATATATTTCTAAAGAACAAGGGAAAAAAAAGAAAAAAAATAATAGAACAAATACAAGAATATGAAAGTTTAGTTCAGGAAATTGAATCCACGATTCAATTGATGGAAAAAGTAAGTATACTCCTACAAAGTACTGCAGAGTTTGCTAGAAACCAAGCAAAACATCAAGTAGAGTCCTTAGTTACTAACTGTCTACAATATATATTTGAAAATAATGTGGAGTTTGAAATAGAAATCGAAGAATTATATGGTAAACCTAATGCAGAGTTTTATGTATCAACTAAAATGGAAGATAATATAATAAAACCAAACCTGAATTATCAAGAGGTGGTGGTGTTGTAGATATTATTTCTTTAGCTTTACGAATATCTTTTCTAGAAATTTATAAACCAAAGATTGAAGGCCCACTTATTCTAGATGAGCCTGCTAAACATGTAAGTGAAGAATATATTTATAATGTTGCTGATTTCTTAAAAAAAACATCAGAACTATTTCAAAGACAGATTATAATGGTAACCCACAATGATCATCTTTCATCCATTGGTACAAAAGCCTATAGAGTCCATTTAAAAGAATCAATAAGTTCTATAGAAGAAATAACCCCCCCTAACTAATATACTTGACATATCTATTAAAAAGTAATAAAATAAAATCGTACCATGCTATACAAAATTATAGTATGTAGACTCTATAGGCCGAGACTACTCGGTTTATATTTTTATTCAAGATTTGATAATTTGAATATGAAAAAGGAACTTGAAAACTAAATAGAACTGGAGGTGGGTCATTATTGACATTGTAATAACTATTATAGGTATCGTCGTTGGAATTGTAATTGGCTTTTATATAAGAAAAACCATCGGTGAAGGGAAAATTAATAATGCCGAGGAATTAGCTATAAAGATTGTTGAAGATGCTAATCGAGAAGCCGAGACGCATAAAAAAAGAGGTTATACTGGAAGCAAAAGAAGAAGCTCACAGAATCAGAATTGAAAATGAAAGGGAGAATAGAGAACGGCGAGCAGAAATACAAAAATTGGAACGCCGTCTAATGCATAAAGAAGAAGCTATCGATAGAAAAAAACGAAGCTCTTGAAAGAAAAGAAGAAGCACTTAATAAAAAAATTAAAGGAATTAAACGAAAAGGAAATTCTTGTCAATGAACTATATGAGCAACAAGTACAAGAATTAGAAAGACTTTCAGGCTTAACCTCCGAGGAAGCAAAAGAACTATTATTAAATGATATCAAAAAAAGAAATTGTTCATGAATCTGCTATAATGATTAAGGAAATGGAAGCTCAAACTAAAGAAGAAGCAGAGAAAAAAAGCTCGAGAGATTATTTCGTGTGCAATTCAAAAGTGCGCCGCGGATCACGTTGCAGAGACAACAGTAACAGTGGTAAATCTACCAAATGACGAAATGAAAGGAAGAATAATTGGTAGAGAGGGAAGAAACATAAGAACCCTAGAAACCTTAACAGGTATTGATTTAATAATAGATGATACGCCAGAGGCTGTAGTACTATCTGGATTTGATCCTATAAGAAGAGAGATTGCAAGAATAGCTTTAGAAAAATTAATAGTAGATGGAAGAATTCATCCAGCAAGAATTGAGGAAATGGTTGAAAAAGCAAAATTAGAAGTCGATAATATTATTAAAGAAGAAGGGGGGAGCAAGCAGCTTTTGAAACGGGAATCCATGGTTTACATCCAGAATTGATCAAATTACTCGGCAGATTAAAATACAGAACAAGCTATGGTCAAAACGTTTTAAAACATTCTATTGAAGTATCCCATATTGCAGGAGTCATGGCAGCTGAACTAGGGGGCAGATGTTAGAGTAGCTAAACGAGCAGGACTGCTACATGATATAGGAAAAGCAGTAGACCACGAGGTAGAAGGTCCACATGTAGATATTGGTGTTGACTTAGCTAGAAGATATAGAGAATCAAAAGAGGTGCTCCATGCTATAGCAGCTCATCATGGTGATATAGAGCCTCAAAGTGTAGAAGCTGTTTTAGTCCAAGCTGCTGATGCTATTTCTGCTGCAAGACCTGGAGCAAGAAGGGAAACATTAGAAGCTTACATTAAAAGACTTGAAAAATTAGAAGAAATCGCAAATTCTTTTGACGGAATTGAAAAGTCATATGCTATACAAGCGGGACGTGAATTAAGAATAATGGTAAAACCTGATGATGTAACAGACGATGAAATAATACACACTGCACGAGAAATTGCTAAAAGAATAGAGTCAGAGTTAGATTATCCAGGCCAAATAAAAGTAAATGTCATTAGAGAAACAAGGGCCATTGAGTATGCAAAATAATTATAGTTTTATTTTACCTTACATCACATCAATCCTCTAATGCAAAATTGTAGAAAATGCAAATTTTTATAATTTTCTTCAAAAAAAGAAGGATTTTTGGATTGTCTATAGAATAAATAATATATACAAAAATATATTAATGTAAGGGGGGGATATTTTAATGGATGTATTAAAAGTATCAGCAAAATCAAGTCCAAATTCTGTAGCAGGAGCACTAGCTGGAGTATTGAGAGAGAAAGGTAGTGCAGAAATCCAAGCAATTGGAGCAGGTGCTTTAAATCAAGCAGTTAAAGCAGTAGCTATCGCAAGAGGATTTGTTGCACCTAGCGGAATCGATCTCATTTGTATACCAGCTTTTACCGACATCGAAATTGATGGTGAAGAAAGGACAGCTATTAAGTTAATTGTAGAACCAAGATAATCTTAAGGGGGGGATGTTTTAATGGATGTGTTAAAAGTATCAGCAAAATCAAGTCCAAATTCTGTGGCAGGAGCATTAGCTGGAGTTTTAAGAGAAAAAGGCAATGCAGAATTACAAGCAATTGGAGCAGGTGCTTTAAATCAAGCAGTTAAAGCAGTAGCTATCGCAAGAGGATTTGTTGCACCTAGCGGAATCGATCTCATTTGTATACCAGCTTTTACCGACATCGAAATCGACGGTGAAGAAAGGACAGCTATGAAGTTAATTGTAGAACCAAGATAATATTAGGGGAAGCAAATAAAAAAAACCTGTTTTAAAACAGGTTTTTTTATTTGCTTATAAAATTGATATAAGATATTTATTGTATATAATATAAATTGTTTATGATACAATAAATAAAAAGGAGATTATAATAATGATATTTGATTTACATATACATACTAATTATTCTGATGGATTGCTAACCCCTCAACAAGTGATCCATTTAGCTATAGCAAAAAAACTAGATGGCATAGCAATCACAGATCATGACAATGTAGATGGTATAGAATCTGCAGTCCAATATAGCAAAACAAAAAAACAAAATACATGTAATTCCTGGAATTGAATTTGGATGTATATTTAAAGATGAAGAAGTTCATATATTAGGCTACTTCATAGATTATAAATCATCAAAATTAAAAGAAATTACGGAAAACCTCAAAATTAATAGAGTAAAAAGAGGTATAGAGATGGTCAGCAAAATTAATAAACTCGGTATGAAAATAGATATAGATGAAGTACAACTCATGGCAAAGATAACTATATTGGTAGACCTCATATAGCTAGAGCCCTTGTAAACATGGATATGTTAGCAATATAAAAGAAGCTTTTGAATTATATTTAAATAGAGGAAAGGATGCTTATGTTGAAAGAGATACCTTAAAAATAGATGAAGCTATAAATCTAATCCATACATTAAATGGAATTGCTGTACTAGCTCATCCTGGAATACTAAAAGATCGTAGGATAATAGAGTACTGTATAAATATTGGAATAGATGGTATTGAAGCTATACATTCTAAACATAATTCAAAAGATGTTAAATATCTATTAAATGTTGCTAAACTTCATAAATTAATAATTACAGGTGGCTCAGATTGTCATGGTGAATTAATTAATGGAGAATATCTATTAGGTAAATATTATGTCAATATAGATTATGTACCTGTCATGAAAGGAAGATTATAATGGATTATAAAAACAAAAGGAATAGACAATTTCCATCAAAAATAAGCACAACTTCTTTTGTAAAATTATATATACTACATCTATTAAAAGATAAAAGTTACTATGGAAACGAAATTATAGATGAGATAAGAAGTAGATTGGATAATAAATGGGAACCTAGCCCTGGCATGGTATACCCATTACTTAGAGAGCTTGAAGAAGAGGGATACGTGACAGGCTGGTGGGAAGAACCCGATAAAAGATCTATAAGAAGATATAGGCTTACTGATAAAGGTTATAAACATTATCAAATTATATTATTACAATACAAACCTACTTTTGAAGACTCTCTATATATTGTACAAACAGTATTAAAAGATATATATGGAATAAAATTTTGATAAAAATTTAACTATACTTACCCTAAAAGAAGGAATTTGAGAATTTATGTAGAAACATATATAGAGTAATATTTTATATAATAAGTTTTTATACAATAAAATGAAATGATATGGAGGTATCTATATGAGTTTAAATTTATCTAAAAAAAAGGAATTAAAAATATCCCCCCCTTCTGTTACTTTAGAGATAACAGCAAAAGCCAAAGCTATGAAAGCACAAGGTATTGATGTTATTGGATTTGGGGGGGCTGGTGAACCTGATTTTAATACTCCAGAAAACATCAGAAAAGAAGGTATAAGAGCCATAGAAGAAGGTTTAACAAGATATACCCCCAGCTTCAGGTATTATCGAATTAAAAAAAAGCTATTTGCCAAAAACTAAAAAAATGAAAATAATCTTAACTACAATACCAATAATATAATTATATCAAGTGGTGCAAAACATTCCATATTTAATGCACTAATGGCAATAATAAATCCAGGAGATGAGGTAATTATCGGTGTACCTTATTGGGTCAGCTATCCTGAATTAGTCAAAATTTCTGGTGGAACACCAGTGTTTGTACAAACAAAAGAAGAAAACGGTTTTAAATTCTCTATATCAGACTTGGAACAAGTATTAAGTGATAAAACAAAAGCTCTTATTTTAAATAGTCCAAGCAACCCCCACAGGAGCTATATACGACAAAGAAGAATTAAAAACAATTGCTCGTTGGGCAGTTGAAAATAATATATTTATAATATCAGACGAAATATATGAAAAATTAGTATATGATGGTAAGCATGTTAGTATTGCATCCTTAAATGATGACATAAAAGATTTGACTATTGTAATAAATGGTATGTCAAAAGCATATGCAATGACTGGATGGAGAATAGGCTATGCTGCAGCTCATGAAGAAATAATCAAAATAATGAGCAATATACAAAGCCACACCACATCTAATCCATGCTCTATTTCTCAATATGCAAGTGTGGTAGGTCTAACAGGAGATCAAAGTAGTGTAGAAAAAAATGAGAAAAAAGTTTGAAGAAAGACGAAATTATATGACAGATACTATCAACTCAATAGATGGACTCAGCTGTAGAAAACCTAAAGGTGCTTTTTATATTATGGTGAATATCACCCAATTAAAAGGAAAATTTATTGGAGGAGTAGAAATAAACAGTTCCCTAGACTTTGCAAAAGTTTTATTAGACGAGTGTAAAGTAGCGGTTATTCCTGGAATAGGTTTTGGAGATGATGACTACATAAGGTTATCTTATGCAACATCCATGGAAAATATCAAAGAAGGTCTCAAACGTATAAAAGATATTGTAGAAAAGTCTAATAAGTCTAATAAATAGATATAGTATTTAAGTATCCAAATTGGAGCATTAATGTTTTTATATTAAAAAAACATATAAATATAAGATCCTTAATAACTTCGATTATATTAGACTAAAGTTAACCTATGCAAGGTTTACATAATATTATTATGTAAACCTTGATTTGTAATTTTAAATTATTTTATGGTTGGTGATAATTAATTATGAAACGTTATATAAGAAATATGGAATCTTTAACAATAGAAGATATGGAAATATTAAATAACAGCAAAGTATGCGTAATTGGATGTGGCGGGTTAGGGGGGGATATATAATAGAAATGTTAGCTAGAATTGGAGTAGGATATATTACAGCCGTTGATGGAGACACTTTTGATGAAACCAATTTAAATAGACAATTGATTTGCCATACACAAAATATAAACAAAAGCAAAGTTATAGAAACTAAGAAGAGGATGAAGTTAGTTAACCCTCATATAAAATAAATGCTATTGAAACCATGGTAGTGGAATCTAATGCATGGGATTTGATAAAGGGGGCATGATGTAGTGGTAGATGCATTGGATAATATTGAAACTAGATTATTAATTGAAAAAAAACTGCCTCGAAAGCTAATATACCTATGGTTCATGGAGCCATAGCAGGATTTTATGGTCAAGTATCTACTATATTCCCTGGAGATAATATTCTTAGCTTATTATATTCTAGAAATAATAGGAAAGGGAAGGGGATAGAGGAAAAATTAGGCAACCCTTCTTTTATACCTCCTTTAATAGCTTCAATACAAGTTGCAGAAGTAATAAAATTGCTAACACAAAAAGGAACTTTATTGAGAAACAAAATATTATTTATAGATTTATTAAATGATAATTTTGACTTAGTAGAATTAAACTGTTAAAAAAACAGCTACATTTAGTATTTTATAGTATTTTAGTTTACATAATAAAATTATGTAAACTAAACATATAAACAATGTAAAACACGGATATGTTAGCAATATAAAAGAAGCTTTTGAATTATATTTAAATAGAGGAAAGGACGCTTATGTTGAAAGAGATACCTTAAAAATAGATGAAGCTATAAATCTAATCCATACATTAAATGGAATTGCTGTACTAGCTCATCCTGGAATACTAGAAGATCGTAGGATAATAGAGTACTGTATAAATATTGGAATAGATGGTATTGAAGCTATACATTCTAAACATAATTCAAAAGATGTTAAATATCTATTAAATGTTGCTAAACTTCATGAATTAATAATTACAGGTGGCTCAGATTGTCATGGTGAATTGATTAATGGAGAATATCTATTAGGTAAATATTATGTCAATTATTATAGCTTTTTAAATTACAGTATTTATAAAATATAAAACAAACAGTATAAATATTTAATTTAATAGTATAAACTTAATATATATTAATAAATCATATATTATATACAATATATGAATATAATCATTTGCCATTATTTTATAATGATATTTTAAAGTATTAAAATATCAAATTTGACTATTTCTCGAACAAATTTAAGTTTAATAAATATTCAAAGCAACAGTAGGTATTTTAAGGCCTTAGAAGGGCTTGTGTGCAGCTTTCTGTTGCTCATAGGGTTTTGTATGAGATAGCTTGTTAAATCTGTTTATGGCTCAAAATAAAAGCTTTTTTTTAAAAATAGTTGACGGATTTTAAATTATAAAATTCAATATAGGAGCTTCATAATCCTCCTGTAAATAAACAGGATCATCGTGTAAACAAAATAGAAGTTTTGTTAAACCAAATAAATTTTAGTCATTTTAAATATACTTAAATTGTATTATATTTAAATAGGATTCTTATGACTTATATAGAATCCTATCATTAGTCACAAAATAACTATTTTGTGACTAATGATAGGAAAATAATAGAAAGAGGGATAAAATTGAACGAAATACCTATTATATTGGAAGATTATTTAAACTATATGGAAACTATTAAAGGCACTTCTCCTAATACTACTAAAGAGTATTTTTATGACTTACGTACTTTTTTTTAGATTTATAAAATTTAGATATAAATTAGTTAAAGAAGATACCCCTTTTGATCAAATAGATATTAGTGATATAGATTTAGGCACAATAAAAAAATTAACCTACAGGACCTACATGCTTTTATATCCTTTCTGATAAACAACTTGGAAATAGTAATTATACTAAATCCAGAAAAGTTGCTAGTTTAAAATCCTTTTTGATTACCTCCACTCTAAAGTGGACTTAATCGATAAAAACCCTGCTATTAACTTAGAGTTTCCAAAAACAGAACAATAGGCATCCTGTATACCTCACTCTTGATGAATGTAAAGTTTTGTTAAATACTATTCTTGAAAATAAAAATGATTTTTTTAGAAAACGAGATTATGCTATTGTTATGCTTTTTCTCAACTGTGGCTTACGTTTATCTGAATTATCAAGTATTGATATGAATCGAATAAAAAAAGGATACTTTAACCGTTATAGGTAAAGGTGCTAAAGAAAGAACCATATATTTGAATGACGCGTGTGTTAAAGCAATCCACGATTATATTAAAGTCAGACCTAATGATGCTATAGATAAAGATGCACTCTTTTTAAGTAAGCGAAAACGTAGAATGAGCAATAGAGCTATCCAACATATGATAGATAAATATTTAGAAAGAGCAGGATTTGACACTCAAATTTACTCTACCCATAAATTAAGACATACTGCAGCTACATTAATGTACAAGCATGGGAATGTTGATATTAGGGCATTACAAGAAATACTAGGCCATGAAAATGTATCTACTACCCAAATATATACTCATATTGACGATGAAAGGCTTAGACAAGCTATCAAAAGTAATCCCTTAGGCAACATTAACCTTAAAAATGATAAATAGAGATGGAATTCAATCCCATCTCTATTTATCATTTAATTATACTTATCTGGAATCCTTATAATATCTCCCGGATAAATTCTCACATCTTGCATATTATTAAACTCCCTTAATTCAAATACCATCTTTCTTACATCATAACCCTTTGGCATATATTTTTTTTGCTATGCACCACAAAGTATCACCTTGTTCCACTTCTACTTCTATGTATTTTTCTTCATATATAGAGCTATATGCTCTATTACTAGTAAATATTACGAGTATGCATACAATTAAAATTATTAGAAATAATATAAAGGTAAAAAAAATCTAAATTTATTAACTATTCTATATTTTTTTCTACTTATCTTATTAATCATAATATCACCTCATACCATACATAAGTTCTAAACGTTTGTTCGTTATATACATTTTACCGAAACATTAGTTCTTTGTCAATAGTTTTTGTTAAAATACGAACCCACGTTTGATTATTTTAAATCTATATGTTATAATAAGTTAAACTTAGAATGAATATATTTCAGCAACATGATAATTTGTCCATATTTAATTATATGTAATACGTGTCCAAAATATTATCTTTAATTGTGAGGTGTTTTTTTTATGTACGAAGATTTAAGTCAAAAGCAAATAGAAATACTACATTTCATTAAAAACCATATCCAAAGACAAGGCTATCCTCCATCAGTAAGGGAAATTTGTAAAGGTGTAAACTTAAAGTCAACTTCAACGGTTCATAGGCACTTGGAAATACTAGAGAATAAAGAATATATTAGAAAAGATCCTACTAAGCCTAGGGCTATTGAAATATTAAACAAAGATGATGATTCTTTGTTTACACCTAAAAAAAACAGTTGATATCCCTATTATAGGTAAAGTAACCGCTGGTCAACCAATTTTGGCAATTGAACATATTGAGGATACTTTCCCCCGTTCCTATTGAAATAGCAGAAAGAGGTTCTCTGTTCATGCTAAAAGTAGAAGGTGACAGCATGATTGATGCAGGAATATACAGCGATGATTTTGTTTTAGTAAAACAACAAAATGATGCTAATAATGGAGATATAGTAGTAGCATTAATTGAAGATGAAGCTACTGTAAAAACTTTTTATAAAGAAAAAGATCATATTCGTCTTCAACCAGAAAATACTTCCATGGAACCTATATTAACAAATAATGTTATAATTTTGGGAAAAGTAATTGGACTCTATAGAAAAATTTAAATAATCTATTAAAACAAAAAGAAGCTAGAATTAATAAACTAGCTTCTTTTTGTCAATTAAACTGTTATTTAATAGATTGTTTAAAGATACCAGAACTCCAAGTTTACAATGTTCGTACGTTAAACCGCCTTGATAATATGCAAAATAAGGTTCTCTCATAGGACCATCAGCACTTAACTCAATAGATGAACCATCTACAAAACCTCCAGCTGCCATTATTACTTTTTCTTCATATCCAGGCATATCCCAAGGTATTGGTGTGACAAAAGAATCAACCGCTGAAGCCTCCTGAATACCTTTGCAGAATTCTATCACTCTATCAGGAGAGTTAAATTTTATAGCTTGTATTATATCACTTCTATCATCTTCTACATCTGGTATTACTTCAAATCCTAATTCTTTATAAACTATCCCAACTAATAGAGCTCCTTTAATTGCCTCTGCTACTATATGAGGCGCTAAAAAAAAGTCCCTGTAATGTTGTTCTAGTAGTTCCAAAAGTTAGTCCACAATCCTTTCCTAATCCAGGTGCTGTACTCCTATTTGCAACTTGTTCAACTAAATTGGTTTTCCCTACTATATATCCACCAGTTAAAGCTAAACCTCCTCCAGGGTTTTTTTATCAGGGAACCTGCAATTATATCTGCCCCCCCTACATCACCAGGCTCTAATTTTTCAACAAATTCTCCATAACAATTATCTACCATTATAATAATATCCTTGTTGTGTTGTTTTATTTTATTTATTGCAATTTCCATTTCATCAATAGATATGGCTTTTCTATCGCTATATCCTGTAGATCTTTGAATCAATAAAAGTTTAGTTTTTTTTCTGTGATACGGTTAGTAACCTTTTCTATATCTATCTTTCCATTATTTAAAGGGATTTCTCTATATTTTATCCCATATTCCAATAAGGTCCCTTGTATATCCCCCCTTTTACTCCTATAACTTTTTTGCAAAGTATCATATGGACTCCCAGTTATAGAAATAAACTCGTCACCAGGTCTTAAGAGCCCCCCCGATAATGTTAAAGTAATAGCATGAGTCCCCCCGAAACTATTGTAGGCCTTACTAGAGCGTTCTCAGTATTAAATACATAGGAATAAATCTCTTCCACTTTATCTCTTCCTATATCTCCATACCCATATCCTGTAGTCCAATTAAAATCTGTGGAACTAAGTCTTGATTTTTGCATGCTATAAATTACTTTTAATTGATTATATTCTTTAATTTCCTGGATTTTATGAAATTTATCTTTTATCAATTCTTCTTTTCTATTAACGTAATCTATAACCTTTGGATTTATATTATATTCTTTACATAATATATTTATCGTATCCTTGTCCATGTTAAACCACCTCTCTAGTAAAAACGCTAAAGCCTCTGATATAATCAGAGACATCCGAGTAATTTAATCTATTCTTCTATAGATTTGTTACTCAAATCTATATATTGACTTGGAATAATAGTAGATATTGCATGTTTATAAATTAGTTGTTGCTTTCCTTCAGTTTCTAAAATAATAGTATAATTGTCAAATCCCTTCACTATTCCCCTTATTTGGTATCCATTTATTAAGTACACAGTAAGACTTGAATTTTCTTTTCTTGCCTTATTCAAAAAAACATCTTGTAAATTGATATTTCCTTTCATATTACATCCTCCTTCAGTTATATTTGTTATATTTGTAATAATTTTAAAATATAATCAGCTAAATACTTGCTAATAGCATCTATAGAATCAAACTTATCCATATTAATCCACTTTATTCTATCGTCCCTTTTAAACCAGGTCAATTGTCTTTTGGCAAATCTTCTAGTATTTCTTTTTAGTACTTCTATGGTTTCATATAAATCCATATTTCCTTCCAAGTAATTAATAATTTCTTTATAACCAATTGCCTGCATAGAAGTTAGATCCTTTGTATATCCCATATCCATTAGCATTTTTACTTCATCTACTAAACCTTCATCTATCATAATATCAACCCTTTTATTTATTCTAGAGTATAGTTTAGCTCTATCCATAGTAAACCCAATCATTACTAAATTATACTTATCTGTTTCCTTTCTAAAATTCTTATTATAATAGGACATAGGCTTACCAGTCTCATGTAATACTTCTAAAGCTCTAATTATTCTTTTTGTATCATTAATATTAATACGTCTTGCCGAAATAGGGTCTACTTTCATTAATTCTTCATATAAGTATTGATTGCCATATTTATCTGCTATATTATAATATTTTTCTCTAAGTTCTTCATTTGGTCTTACTTGAGTAAATTTTAATTCATATACTATAGAATTAATATATAGCCCTGTCCCTCCCACTAGCATTGGAATATTACATTTATTGTTAATCCTTTTTATATAATCACAAGCTGTTTTTTTTAAAATCTGCAACTGTAAACTCCTCATCTGGATACACAATATCTATTAAATAGTGGGGTATATTATCCATCTCATCTTTAGTAATCTTAGCTGTTCCAATGTCCATATATTTATATATTTGCATTGAATCAGCGGAAATAATTTCACCTTTTATTCTCTTAGCTAACTGTATAGATATATCTGTTTTACCAACTGCAGTTGGCCCTAACAACACTATTAAATTATCTTTTTTTTCCCATTATATCATCCTTTACATGATTCTTTTAAATTCTTTTTCTAAATTTTTTTTCTTGATATCTGTATAATTGTTGGGCGTCCATGGGGGGGACAAGTATAGGGATTAGCTGTATTTCCTAATTGTCTTATCAAACTATTTATTTCAATATCCTTAATCTTGTCACCACTTTTAATAGCTTCAGTACAAGCTATTTTCATTATTTTATCTAATCTAACTTCATAACTATTCTTAATATCATGATTTATAGAATCTATTAATTCTAAAAACAAACGCTTAGTTTGAGGCTTACCAAACAACATAGGTACACCTCTAATAATAACACTATTAGTTCCAAACTCCTCTACAATAAAACCCAGTCTATTAAATAATTCTATATTATCCTTAACTATTTCAATTTCCGTATTAGTTAACTCTAGGACTTCAGGAGTTAATAGATGTTGAATGGCCACTTCTTCCCTTTCATATTCACTTTTATATTTTTCAAACATAATTCTTTCATGAGCAGCATGTTGATCTATAATTAATAGATTATCAAGTAAAATATCTTCTAATAATATATAAGTAGAAAAAAAGTATACCTATAGGTCTTGATCTTTTTAAAACATCCTTTAACTTATTTATATTTTTCTATCATCTTGTGATTCATAATCTACTATCTGTTTTTCATCTATATTGTTTATATTAATATACTCTGTTCCATAATTTAATGGGGATTCTGCTATCTTATCTTTATTATTTAAGTTTCTAATTTTTCATCAATTCTATCATGGAGCTCATCTTCATTTAAATTGATTATATTAGGCTCATAGTTTTCATCTTTTTTTTGGTATAATTTCCTCATATAATAATGGAATTTGCTTTTTATTATTATTTACTTCTTTTGCTCCAAAAAAATGCTTTTGGAATAGATAGATTTTTTTCTAAGCTGAGAATCAATAATATAATCTAATCTTTCATCTAATTTATTTTGATTTACAAATTTTATTTGTTGTTTAGTAGGATGAATATTTACATCAATAAAAGATGGATCTATATCAATGAATAATATAAACACTGGAAACTTATTAATTGGTATTATAGTTCTATATTTACTTTCTATCAAATTTGAAATATGATTATTATCAATATATCTATTATTGACATATATATATTGATGTCTCCTATTATTTCTGTAAAAAGTATTGTTAGATATATAACCATAAATCCTAAAATCCCCATCTTCATACTCTATTGTTAACAAATTGTCGCTGAAATCTTTTCCCAATAAAGTATATATGTTTGTAAATATATCATTATTATCCCCAGTTTGAAATATAATCTTATTATCTCTAATATATTTTATAGCTATACCAGGATTACCCAAAGCTAATTTATATATTATATCATTTACATGGTTAGCCTCTGATATATCAGACTTCAAAAATTTTCTTCTTACAGGAAGATTATAAAATAGATCTCTGATAATCATAGTTGTCCCTTTAGGGCATCCTACAGGTTTTTTTTATCAATTATATTTCCTTCTTCTACAAAAGCTTGAATTCCAAATTCATCTTTATCTGTTTTAGTCAATACTTCAACCTTAGATACTGTAGATATACTAGATAAAGCTTCACCTCTAAATCCGAAAGACATAATTCGATAAAGATCGTCTGCATTTGATAATTTACTAGTAGAATGACGTTTAAATGCAATTTCTAAATCATCTTCTAAGATTCCATCACCATCATCTGTAATTCTAATATATGATTTACCCCCCCTTGTTTTATTTCTACAGTAATATTTGAAGAATTTGCATCTAAAGAGTTTTCTACTAATTCCTTGACCACAGAAGATGGTCTATCTATTATTTCACCAGCGGCAATCTTTTGAATTGTTTTTTTCATCTAATATTTTAATTTTTCTCATCTTATGCCTTCTCCTTTAGTCTCTTAGCTTCCTCGGTTAATTCATATAATATATTAATAGCTTCTATTGGAGTTATTTTTGATACATCAATTTTATTTATCCTATCAATAAAATAATCTTTTTGATAATCTTTAATATTCATTTGTTTATTAGAATTTTTTTTCTTTTTTTTATGCATAGAAAAATTATGACTATTTTCAATTTGATGTAATACCTCATTAGCTCGGTCAATTATTGCATCGTTAATTCCAGCTAGTTTAGCTACTTCTATTCCATAGCTCCTATTAGTAGCACCTTCAACAATCTTTCTAAGAAATATTATTTCTTCTCCTCTTTCTTCAACTAATATAGTTAGATTTTTTTTATTCCCTTAATCTCTTTTTCTAATTCCGTTAGCTCATGATAATGTGTTGCAAACAAAGTTTTAGCTTTTATATTATTTGCAATATACTCAACAATTGCCCAAGCAATACTTAAACCGTCATAAGTACTAGTACCCCTACCTACCTCATCTAATATTATTAAACTATTTTTTTGTTGCATTCTTGATAATATTAGAAACCTCGTTCATCTCTACCATAAAAGTACTTTCCCCTTGGGATAAATTATCTGAAGCACCTATTCGAGTAAATATTCTATCTACAATTCCCATATTAGCAGCCTTTGCAGGCACAAAGGAACCTGTCTGAGCCATTAAAGCAATAATTGCTACTTGTCTCATATAAGTAGATTTCCCAGCCATATTAGGGCCTGTTATTATCTGTATTCTATTGGCATTCATATCCAAATAGGTATCATTAGGAACAAACATTTCATTTTCAATGGTGGTTTCCACCACTGGATGTCTTCCTCCTACTATATGGATTATCCCTTCATCATTTATCTGTGGTCTTATATAATCATTCTCATATGCAACTTGCGCAAAAGAATTTAATACATCAATTTGAGAAATTAATTTACTAGCCTTTTGTATTCTATAAGTATCTGATTTTACTCTCTCCCTTATTTCTTGGAATATCCTATACTCTATTTCTACCATCTTGTCCTCTGCACCAACAATTTTATCTTCTATATCTTTTAATTCATCTGTAATAAATCTTTCAGAATTGGTTAAAGTTTGCCTTCTAATAAAATGCTTTGGAACTAAGTTCAAATTTGAGTTGGTTACCTCAAAGAAATAACCGGTTTTTTTTATTAAAACCAATTTTTAAATTTTTTTATTCCAGTTGTTTCTTTTTCTTTTCTTTCCAGTTTTGCAAGCCATTGCTTTCCATTGGTACTTGCTTTCTTTAATTCATCAAGTTCTGGGTTATAACCCTCTTTATTAATCCCCTTCTTTTATAGATATTGGAGGATTATCTACAATAGATTTATTAATTAAATCATAAATATCCTTCATGGGATCTATGGCCATACCTATTTCTCTAAAATTTTTTTGTTTAGATTCTAATAGTAGCTTTTTTTAACTCAGGTATCTTTCCTATAGAACTTTTTAGAGATACTAAATCTCTAGCATTACAATTTCCATAAGATATCTTTCCAACTAAACGCTCCAAATCATATATATAATTTAAACAAACTCTTACCTGATCCATTAATATAATATCATTTACAAAATGTTCCACAATATCCTGCCTTTTTTTATTTCCTTTATATTTATCAAAGGCTGTTCTAACCATTTCTTTAAAAGTCTTCCTCCCATAGCAGTTGAAGTTTTATCTAAAACTCCTATTAATGAACCCTTCTTCTCCCTACTCATAATAGTTTCATGAATTTCTAAATTAGTACGAGTATTTATATCTAATATCATATATTCTTCTGGTTCGTAATAATTCAGCTGAATAATATGTTCAAGAGAATCTTTTTGAGTATTATACAAGTAATCTATTAATATCCCAGTAGATATAATAGAGTATACTTTGTTTTTTTATTCCAATTGTATTCAAATTATTAATCTTAAAATGAGACAAAATAAGCTCTATCCAATCCTTTTGAGCAATAAATTTATCATCATATAAATTTATGAAAGGATTTAATCTGTTTTCTATAAACTTTGTAATTTTCTTGTTTTTCATAAAAATTTTATTAGCTATCATCTCTGATGGAGATATCTTACCTAACTCATCTAGCACAAATGTATAAGAGCTTTCCTCATTTCCAATATATTCCGTTGTATACATTTCTCCAGTAGTAGTATCTACATAAGATATGCCCACTCCTATATTATCTAGATAAATAGAAACCAAATAGTTGTTAGATTTTTCATCTAATACGTTTAAATCTGATATAGTTCCAGGGGGGGTTACTATTCTAATAACATCTCTTTTTACTAATCCTTTTGCTACAGACGGATCTTCTAATTGTTCACATATAGCAACTTTATATCCTTTTTCTACTAACTTCGATATATAGGAGTCAGATACATGGTGGGGGGGATACCACACATAGGTGCTTTTTTTATCTCCACCACAATCCCTTTGAGTTAATGCTATTTCTAATTCTTTAGAAGCCACAATGGCATCATCAAAAAAACATCTCATAAAAATCTCCAAGTCTAAAAAAAAGAATTGTATCAGGATACTTTTCTTTAATTGTTATATATTGTTTCATCATTGGTGTTAAATTTTCCAATGTTATAACCTCCATATTAAACTAAATAACCCTCTAATGTAAAAGTTTTTATCTTGTCTATTCTTACATCTACCAACTGCCCTATTAATTCTCTATTGCCTTTAAAATGGATTAATTTACCTGTTCTAGTCCTACCAGTCAGCATATTTGGATCATTTTTGCTAACTTCTTCTACTAGTACTTCTACAATTTTATTCTCGTAATTAAGATTTTTCTCATAAAAAAATTGGATATAGTGTGTCTAACAATTTTTGAAATCTATTATGTTTAATTTCATCTGGTACTTGATTTTCCATATTAGCAGCAATAGTTCCTTCCCTAATAGAATATAAAAAGGTAAAGGCTGAATCATATCTAACTTCCTTAACTAAATCCAATGTTTCTTCAAAATCTTCCTCCCTTTCCCCCCCTGGAAATCCAACTATAATATCTGTTGATATGGCAATGTTAGGGATAGCTTTCCTAATTTTATCTATAAGTAGCAAATATTCTTCTCTAGTATACTTCCTATTCATTGCTTTTAGTATTTTATTGCTACCAGACTGTACAGGTAGATGTAAATGCTCACATACCTTATCTAAACTAGCCATTGCCTCTATTAATTCATCTGATAAATCTTTAGGGTGTGAAGTCATAAATCTTATTCTTTCTAACCCTTCTATTTTATTTATTTCTCTTAATAATTTAGCAAAAGAATAATTATAATTTAAAGTTTTACCATAGGAATTTACATTTTGTCCTAATAAGGTTATCTCTTTATATCCTTTACTTGTCAACTCTTTGATTTCATTTATTATATTTTTAGGCTCCCTGCTTTTTTCTCGTCCCCTTGTATAGGGCACTATACAGTAAGTACAAAAATTATTACACCCATACATTATGTTAACAAAAGCTTTATAAGAATACATGCGATTAGCATTAATATCTTCAACAATCTCTCGGCTATCTTCTATTATATCAACTATTGTATCTCCTGTTTGCTCATATCTATGGATTAGCTGAGGTAACTTATGGATATTGTTTGTTCCAAATATTATATCCACATGTTTATACTTAGATAATATAATTTCTCTTATCTCCTCCCTTTGCATCATACAACCGCAAAGGGCAATTATCAAATCTGGATTCTGTCTTTTTAATCCTTTTAAGGCTCCTAATTGACCATAAACCTTTAGTTCAGCGTTTTCCCTAACAAGACATGTATTATATACAATAAAATCACTATCTTCTTTTGTATCTGTCCAAACATATCCTAAATCTTCCAGTAACCAGGATATTTTTTTCAGAATCATGTTCATTCATTTGACAACCATAGGTTATTATGTGATAGTATTTTTGTTTATTTTTCTTCATTTGTAAATCCTCCTAAAAAAACTAGTTATAATCATTATAACAAATATCTAAAAAAAGAACCATGCAAATTAAAAAGATTAAGTAAATAGTAGTATCTATTATATATGTATAATTACTAGAAGTCTACTCTTGCAAAAAAACAATAATTTTTAACAAAAAAATAGCCCAATAGATAAATAGGCTATTTTCTTACAATATTTTAACTAAATTAAACTACTAATCTTCTTGAATAAGTACATTTTCATAAAGTTCACATATCTCAAAACTACACAATCCTTGAATGTTATTTATACATGTTATAGCTCCACACCTTTTATATTTTCCCCTTTTCTTCTCTTTAATAGCACCAATAGATTTTTTTTCATATTTATCTACCCCCCCTTTGTATCTATTTAACAAAAATTATACTACTAAATCAAAGAAATTGCAAGTATTATTATTTTTATTGCATATTTTTGATATATTAATCGCTCTTTGTGGAGTTTTAGTATAAAATTTGCAAGTATTATACTTATTTTTTTTCATTTATCCTTTATTTGTTTTGAATATTCTACGAATAAAACTTTCGTTATTTTCCATCCTCTTTATTTTATCTTTTAATTCTGCTACCTGATAAGATTTTTCCTTTATTTTCATCTTCAATTTTGCATTTTCGCATATTAATACATCTCTTTCTTTACTATTTAACTCCTTTCTTAAATTTATTATTTCCTCTTTTAATGCTTCAATTTTTTTCCACACTATGTTCAGTGTTTTCATTAAGTATTCTAGTTAGTTCATCAAATATTTCTATATACAGGTTTGAACTAATATCTTTAGCTAATTGAATAGAATCTATCTTATCCTGAGAACTAATATTAGTTAAAACTACTTCTTCATTGGAAGTTATCAATAGTTCTGGTGAATTCATTATCAACTTGATTTGTTTATTACTAAACCCTTGTTCTTGTAAGGATTTGATATACTGAAATAATTCAATTTCTTTATAAGTATAATACCTATGATTAGATTCATTTCTTGGTATCTCTAATTCAAACTCTTTTTCGTAATATCTAAGCACATGAGGAGGGTAGCTTGTAATTTCAGCTACTTCAGATATACTATATTGTTTATCTACTTCTAACATAATTTAACCCCCCTTTTTAATGGCTATATTATTAATATTCTTTAATGACTTTAAAATTCCTTTATCTAAACTAGATTTTTAATTAGCAAATATTGATAAAATATATTAATTATCATCATATAGTAATACTTATCTAACAAAAGGGCTGATATTTTTTTTAAATATCAGCCCTTTTTTTTGACTATAATTGAATATCACTTTCTAATAATTTTATGAGTAATTTTACCGAATCCAAAATATCTTTCTTTGAAGCAGTTTCAATGGTTGAATGCACATATCTTGTGGGTATAGATATGGCCCCCCCAGTAGGTACACCTTCTTTGGTCAAGTGAATAGCCCCCCCTGAATCTGTGCCACCATATTCTAGCACTTCCATTTGATAAGGTATATCATTATTTCTAGCTATATTAACCATATGTTCTCTAAGTTTTGGATGAGTTATTATGGAATTATCTTTTATTTTTATTAGCAGTGCCTTCATTTAAACCAACTGCAAAAGTTTTAGCTTTAGGTGTATCTCCGCTACCAGTAACATCTATAGCTATTCCAATATCTGGCTCAACCTTAAAAGCAGAGGTTTTTGCACCCCCCCTTAATCCCACTTCTTCCTGCACAGTAAACACAAAGTATAAGTCGTTTTTAGGGTTTTTTTATCCCTTTAATAGCCTCTATAGCAACATAACAGCCAACCCTATCGTCTAAATATCTCGTATGTATAACATTGTCATTTTCACTATAATCTGGTTTATATATACATATATCTCCTATATTAACTAAGTTTTCAGCTTCTTCTTTGTTATTAACACCTATATCTATAAACATATTAGATAATTTTAGCTTAGAAATATCTTCTATTGGTTCCACATAAACTACTCCTACCCTTCCATTTTCAAAAATTACCTTTTGGCTCATCAAAATATATGGAGATATGCCACCAACATTTGTAAACCTTAAAAATCCATCTTTATCAATATCCGTAATCATAAGTCCAATTTGATCCATATGGGCTGCTATCATTATTTTTTTACCATTACCTTTTTTTCCTTGCAATTAAATTTCCTAAGCTATCTACCTCTATCTTATCAACATAGTCCTCTATCTGTTCTTTGATGTAGATTCTAATATTATCTTCATTGCCTGAAGGTCCATAAGTAGTGACTAATTCTTCCATGAGCTGACTATTGAATTTCATATTAAAGTTCCCCCCCTTTTCATATTCTAATAATATAGTTTTTAATAATTTATAGGTGTTTTCATAATCTTGTTTACTCATGACTGAAGTTGGTGAATGAATATTTCTACAAGGTACAGATATAGTCGCAGTCACAGAGCCTTCTTTAGTAGTATGTATTTTACCAGAATCATTTCCTCCCATTGACGATTTTCTGTATTGATAAGGTATATGATTTTCTTCAGCTATTTTAGTGATTCGTTTCCTAAATTCCATATCAAATAAGGTTGTTCGATCCATCAATGAAATAGCAGGCCCTTTATTCAAATGGTTGGTATTAAATGAGAATCAAGTTTAGGAATATCATAACAAAGGGTTCCTTCAAGTATTATACTCAAATCTGGTTCTACAGTATATGCAACAGGTCCAGCTCCTACTAACCCTACCTCTTCCATAACAGTAAATACACCATAAAAACCAATATCTTCAATTTCTTTGATTAATTCAATCAATAGACTACAACCCACCCGGTTGTCCAAAGCTTTAGCTTTTACAAGTTTATCACCAAATTCTACATATTGGCTATTAAATATTACATAATCTCCTATAGAGACTAATTTTTCCCCCCCTTCCGTTTTATTATTCACACCTATATCTATATATAGTTGTTCAATTTCCAATGCATTTTGCCATTCTTCCCTTTTTTTGAAGATGGATAGGTTTTGCACCTATAACGCCTAATACTTTATTATCACCTATAAGTACTGGTTTAGACACTAATATTCTCTTATCAATACCACCTACAGTGGTAAATTTTAACAAACCCATATCATCTATATCCGTGATCATCAATCCTACTTCATCCATATGAGCTGTTATCATCAATTTCTTGGGATTATCTTTTCCTTTTTTTTATAAGCAATAATATTGCCTAATCTATCTACTTTTATATCATCAACAAAATCCTGTATTTCATCTAATATAATATTTCTTACTTCTTTTTCATTCCCAGATACCCCCCCCGAGGCTTCTGTTAGTTTTTTTAATAACATAATAACCCCCTCCAAATTTGTATTTGTGATAGTTGTTATGAAAAACGCCAATAATTTTGCGGTATTTTTTATATCCAATATATCTACAACTTCAACGGATGTATGCATATATCTCAATGGTATAGACAAACAAAGGGTAGGTATACCTTCCCTTGTAATTTGAATAGCTCTACCATCGGTTCCAGTTGGACCTGGGGGCGATTTCATATTGAAAAGGAATATTATAATCTTTAGCAACATCAACTAGTTTTTTTCTTAATCCTGGATGTATATTTCCTCCTATAGTTATCCCTGGACCTTTTCCCATTTCTAAAGTATCAGTTTTAGATAACTCTGGTGTAGCACCAAAACCTACATCAATAGCTATTCCTATATGGGGGGGGTTTATACCATAGGCACTTGTAAAAGCCCCCCCTCGTACCCCTACTTCCTCTTGTACAGTAGACACAAAGTAAACGTCTGGTTCATGCTGTAATCTTGATAATTCCTTGATACATTCATACATAGCTGCAACTCCTGCTTTATCATCTAAAGCTCTTGCCGTTATTCTATTTCCTTGCAAAGTTTTAAAATCCCTTCTTATAGATATAGTATCTCCTATACTAATTAAATTCATCAATTGTTCTTTAGTAAATCCTACATCTATCGTCATATCTTCTATTTTAATAGCTCTATCAATCTCATCTTTTTCTTGAAGATGAGGAGGTTTTGAACCTATTACTCCAAAAAGGTTTTCCTTACCATGAACTATTACTTCTTGTCCTAAAATTGTTCTTGGATCTATACCACCAATACTTGTAAATCTAATAAATCCATTTTCTTCTATATGTTTTACCATTAATCCTATTTCATCCATATGTGCTGCTAACATTACTTTTATATTTCCTTTATTATTATATCCCTTTTTTTAAAGCTATAATATTGCCTAATTTATCAACCACAATATCATCTGTAAACTCCTTAAAAACTGGCATAATAATTCCCTCTAGTCTATATTCATCTCCAGATATACTATTAGTATTACACAAAGCTTCTAATAATTCTTTAATATCCAATCTAATCCCCCCCTTGTACAATTAAAAATTGTATGACAATTATATTAAATATTTATATCTACTAATTAATTTTTTTTATAAAAAAAAGTTCTAACAGACCTAAAATTATATCTTTCAGGTAATATTATTTGCTCAGTACTCCCTACAAACAATATACCATCATCACTTAAACTTTTATGAAACTTTTTATACAGCAAATCCTTAGCTTCATCTGTAAAATATATCATAACATTTCTACAAGTGATTAAATCCATATTAACTGGAAAAGGATCCTTTAATAAATCAATTTTTTTTAAAAATTACTTGGTTTTTTTTATGATTTCTTTTATTTTAAAGGAACTTCCTAATTTATCAAAATACTTTACTTTAAATTCATCAGGTAAATTAACTAAAGACTTCTCACTATATATTCCTAAATTGGCTTTTTCTATTGCTCCATCATCTATATCAGAAGCCAAAACTTTAATATCTTTTAAATCAAAAACTTAGATAATAACATCACTAGAGAATAAGGCTCTTCTCCAGTTGAACAAGCAGAACTCCATACTTTTAAAGGCTTCCCTGTATCCTCTATCAACTTAGGCAATATTTCCTTTTCTAATATATGCCATTGAGCTGGATTCCTATAAAATTCGGAGACATTTATCGTTAAATAATTGATAAACTGGTCTAATAAATCCTTGTTTGATTTTAATGCTGAAAAATATTCATCAAAATCATTAAAACCGTTCCTATTCATTAATGAAATAATCCTTCTTTTCATCTGTTTTTCCTTATAATAGTTAAGGTCTATATTGATCAATTTATTAATATTTTTTTTAAAAATTTCATACTTATCCATATAGGCCCCCCCTAAAGAAATATTATTATATGCTATTAAAAAAATTTCTGTGGAAAACCACAGAAGTAATATATAATAGGTTTTGATGTATTTGATTTCTGTACACTAAAATAAGCAAAATACACCAAAACCTTTGCATTGCTATTTATTCTTAATAATATCTTCAATTTTTACATCTAAATCTTTGTTTTCTAATTCTTCAATATCTTCCTCAGATTCTTCTACTTCTTTTATACTCAAACTTATTCTTTCATTTTTTTGGATTAATATCAATAATTTTTACTTTAACTTTTTGACCAACTTCTAATCTATCTGAAGGTTTGTCCACATGTTCCTTAGCTATTTGAGATACATGAACTAATCCATCAACACCTTCTTCTAATCTAACGAAAGCTCCAAAATCTAATATATTCACTACCTTACCTTCTACAATATCTCCAACCTTTCTATTTTCAATAAACACATCCCATGGCTGTGGTAGTGTTTGTTTTAAACCTAAAGATATTCTATTCCGTTCTTTATCAAAATCTAAAATTTGAACTTCAACTGTTTCTCCAACATTTACAACTTCAGATGGATGTTCAATTCTAAACCAAGACAAATCAGAAATATGGATTAAACCATCTAAACCACCTAAATCTACAAAAGCTCCAAAATCTGTTAATCTTGCAACTTTCCCTTCTATTATTTTCCCAATTTCAAGACTATTCCATAATTCTTCTCTCTTCTTTTCCAACTTTTCCTCTTCAATTACTCTACTAGAAAGAATTACCCTTTTTTTATTCCTATCAAAATCTATAATCTTTGCTTTTAAAGTTTTTCCATTATATGCACTTAAATCTTCAACATAATCTACGGATATTTGAGAAGCTGGCATAAAAGCTCTAACACCATTAATTGTTACCGATAATCCACCTTTAACATCAGTTAATACCTTGCATTCTACTTCTTCTTGTTTTCAAAACTTTCTTCTAATCTATCCCAACCCCCCCTTATGGTTTCTAGTCTCCTAGTAGACAATACCACATTTCCTTCTCCATCATCTAATCTAACCACGTATACTTCTATTTCATCCCCCCCTTCTTTAAAAAGATCTTTAGGTTTTACATTAGGATCGTTAGACAATTCTTCTTTTTCAATTATACCGTCTGATTTATAATTTATATTTACCATAACTTCTTCATCTGTTACATATATTACTTTACCTTTAACTATATCCCCCCCTCTATGGATATTTACAAGGGAACTTTCTATCGCCTCCATTATCTCATTATTTTCATTATTATTATTCATAATATCAACAACCTCCTTAATTATCCAATCAGGTGTAGAAGCACCTGCAGTTATTCCTATTGTATTAAATTTAGATAGCTCTTGTAAAGGTAAATCTTCAGATATTTCGATATGATATACATTATTGCAATATTTTTACTTATTTCCACTAATTTGTTAGTATTAGAGCTATGATACCCTCCTATAACTATCATTGCATCTACTTTTTTTTGCCAATTTTTTCAGCTGCTGTTTGTCTTAAGTTAGTAGCATTGCAAATAGTATTAAATATTTTAACATCTTTCCCTTTATCTTTTATTATACTAGAAATTTTATCAAATTTATCTAAAGTATTTGTAGTTTGTGACACTACACATATTTTATCGTATTCTGGAAGAATTTCTGCTTCCTTTTTAGTATTTACTATTATACCATCATTATTACACCATCCATTAATTCCAATTACTTCAGGATGATTCTTATCTCCAATTATTATTACTTTATAACCATCATCATAATACTTTTTTTACCCTTTTATGAATAGCTTTTACATAAGGACATGTACAATCTATTAACTTTAATTTAGATTCTTCTATTTTCTTTTCTACCATATAGGAAACTCCATGAGATCTAATAATAACTTTTCCCTCTTTTAAATTATCAGTATTATCTATTACTTTTAAACCCTTACTACTAAAATTTTCAACCACTTGAGGATTATGGACCAATGGCCCTAATGAATAAACATTAGTATCCCCTCGGTTATTCACTATATCAGTTGCAATATCAACTGCACGCTTCACTCCAAAACAAAATCCAGCGTGTTCTGCAATATATAATTTCACATCTTTCCCTCCTACGATTTTTTTTAGTGAATATATGGTCTTCATAATATCTTTACTTATTTCCAAATAATCTTCTGCTTCAAGCTGTTGGTCATAATATTCATCAAAATATATAGGTTCTCCTATATTTATTACTATTTTACTAAATAATTTATATTCAGAGTCAATAAATACGGGAATTACTGGTGATTTGCTCTTTATACTGATAAGAGCTATACCAGGTTTAGTATTATCTAAATCCATCTCCTGTACCCTAGTGCCTTCTGGAAATATTCCCAGCACTTGTCCCTGTTTTAATACTCTAAAGGATTTTTTTATTGCACCTATGTCTGAACCTTTTCTATCAACTGGAAATGCACCTAAAGCTGTTATCAATTTTGCGATAAATTTATTTTCAAATAATTCCTTTTTTTGCCATAAATATAATTGGTCTAGGAAAAGCTATCCCCCCCAATATAATAGGATCTAGATTGCTTTTATGATTAGAACAAAGAACTATAGGTCCCTCTTTCGGAACATTTTCCTTACCATTGACTTCTATCCTAAAAATTATCCTAAAAACTATATTTGCAATAACTCTTGCAACACGATAGAAATACAATTAGTTACCTCCCTTCAATTATATTTATTATTTTATTAACAACCTCACAAATAGTCATATTAGTTGTATCAATTTCATAGGCATCCTTTGCTTTTTTAAGAGGAGCAAACTCCCTAGTACTATCTATCCTGTCCCTTTCTTTTATTTCTTTAAGAATTTGTTCATAATTTACGTTTTTTTTCTCCTTTTGACAAAAGTTCTTTATACCTTCTATTGGCTCTTTCCTCTACAGAAGCAGTAATAAAAAAAATTTAAAATTAGCATTGGGCAATACCACTGTTCCAATATCCCTACCATCCATGATTACATTAGATACATGAGATAATTTTCGTTGTATTTTACCATTTCTCTACGTACTTCTTTAATTTTTGCTATATCTGACACATGCAGATTTATCCTATTTTCTCTAATCTCTTTATCAACCCTTATCCCATCTAAATAAATATGGTTATCATTAAATGTTATAGATGTTTTTGCTAAAATATCCAAAATTTTATCCACATCATTAATATCTATACCCTCTTCTAAAACCTTTAGTGTTAATGCCCTATACATAGCACCAGTATCGATATATTCTAATTTTAAAACATTTGCAATTTTTTTAGATATAGTACTTTTGCCTGCTCCTGCAGGGCCGTCTATAGCAACGACTAATCTTTCTATCATTATTATCCTCCTTACAAAATAATAACCACCTATTGGTGGCATTGTTGTTTTATTTACTTAAATCAGGTCTCAATGTTTTCGCCCCCCCTTTAAGATATACGTGGTTCACATCTTTTTGTTTTAAACCACCTTGATAAAATATCATAACCCTAATACACTTCTCTAAGCTATTGGACACTTCCATCTCATTGAAACACATCAAACCACATTGAGTATATCCCAACAATCTTGCGGCCTTAGCAGGGTATTCAGCATCTAAATCTTTCGTCGATGAAAACAGTATACAGATTACATTATCTATATTCAAATTGTTTTTTTCTTCTATGTCTATAAGTAATTCTTGAGTAGCCTCTAATATTTTATCTTTTTTTATTTTCCTCAACTGTTATAGCCCCCCCTCTTATTGAAACTATATGCAATTTTATCACTTCCTCTAATAATTATATATTAAAAACTTCAATCAAACAAGTTATTTTAACTTAACTCTACTTAATATTTCTATGCTTTGAAAAGTAATTACAGTTGTATCTAATTTAGGTGTTTCAACATTTTTACTTACACCAATTACTTTCACTTTTAATTGATCATCATATTTTGTTCCGTCAATTTCTATTATATCATTATTACGTACATAAATTTTTACTTCATCATTATAAAATTCACCAATAGGTTCTCCATTTAATAGAATCTTTATATCCCCCCCATGATTTTGAGTCATGTTTTTCAATACAATTATACCTTTTTCATTTATTTTTTTCATCATTAAGAGTCAATAGCTTATTATTTCTTATCATATTATAAGTATAATGATCATAGTCACTACTATAACTTAAAAATTGAACAGTCAATAATAATATAAAGCACGATAAAAACAATAAAAATATTAATTTTTCAACTTTATTAAACAGAGGATTTCATAACAACCTCCTGATTTATTATTAATAATAATCTATGCTTATTATTAACAAATAATGAGATTGTTATGAAATTATTTTTAAACATTAATACCTGCTAAATACCCAGTTGAATAGGCGATTTGTAGATTATAACCACCTGTTAATGCATCTACATCAATAATTTCACCAGCAAAATATAATCCTGGAACTAGTTTTGATTCCATAGTAGATGGGTCTATTTCTTTTGTAGACACACCTCCAGAAGTAACTATAGCTTCTTCTATAGGGCGGAATTTCTTAAAAGTCAAAGATAAATCTTTTATTGTATTTACCAACCTTATTCTTTCACTTTTAGTAATTTGGTTAATAATTTTTTTTCCTCATCTATCTTCGCTTTTCTTATTACTACTGGTATTAGTTTTTTTTGGCAGTAAGTCATATAATCCATTTTTTTTATTTGTTTGTTCTTATATACCTCAAAATCCCTTAATATCCTTGCATCTAATTTTTCTATTGATAAAGCTGGCTTTAAATCTATAGAAAATTTTATATTTTTATCTTCGTATTTATTTATATAATTGCTCATAGTTAAAGCTACAGGACCAGAAATCCCATAATGAGTAAATACCATCTCTCCAAACTCTTCATGAATTTTATTGTGCCCAATATAAGAAGTTAATAAAATATTTTTTAAAGACAAGCCTTGTAAATCTTTTATCCAAGGTTCCTCAATTTCTATAGGTACTAAAGACGGTTTTAAAGGTACTATTTTGTGACCAAATTTTTGAGCAAATTTATAACCATCTCCAGTAGAACCAGTTAAAGGATAGGATTTCCCACCTGTTGCTAATATTAATTTTTTTAAATCTTAAAACATTTCCATCTTGTAGCTTTACAATAAAACTCTCATTGTCTTTGTTTACATCTTCTACATTTCTATTTAATAATATATTAACATTTTTATCTGCTAAAAATTTTTCAAAGACCTTGATAACATCACTAGATTTATCTGTAAAAGGAAAAACTCTATTACCTCTCTCCACCTTCATACTTAAACCATATGATCTTAATAAACTCATTATGCTTTCATTTGTAAAGGAATAAAATCCACTATATAAGAAATCCCTATTAGTAACAATATTATCAAAAAAAGTTTTCTATTGACGAAGCATTGGTAATATTACATCTACCTTTACCAGTAATAAATAACTTTTTCCCTATTTTATTATTCTTTTCAATCAAGATTACATCTTTTCCTCTAGAACTAGCAAATCCAGCAGCTATTATACCTGCTGGGCCTCCACCGATTACGCCAATCTTATCTGACATTTTTTTAAACACTCCTTTAAATGGCATGTATCGTTTAATACTTTAAGTACTGGATTATATTCTCTAAACTCAATGATGGTTAACCCGACATTTCCTATTGTTAAATTTTTAAAATGAGTTAAATCCATACCTAATAACCCTAATATAATTGTTTTTATAGTTGCATTATGAGACACCACAAGTAAATTATGGTCATCTTTATTTTCTTGAATAATCTTCTCAATACCTTTCATAGCCCTAATTTGTAATATTTCTAAAGTTTCTGCACCTTCTATATTAAGTTTTTCTGGATTACTTCTCCAAATTTCCATCTCCCGATGAAAATTTTCTACCATTTCATCGTCAGTTAAACCCTCCCAAATTCCAAAAGCTATTTCCCTAAATTCCTCCATGGGAACTACCTTTAATCCCATTTTATCGCCTATTATTTTAGCAGTAATATAGGCTCTTTCAAGATCACTTGAATATATCCTATCTATTTTTCTCCAACTAATCTATTTCCAATTAAATGGGCCTGCTTTATCCCCCCCTATTCGTAAGGGGTATGTCTTTTTGTCCTTGTATTTTCTTTACTATATTCCATTGTGATTCTCCATGTCGTACTAGATAAATTTTTTTTCATTTTTA
>JMBX01000004.1_pt1 | contig 63742 bp, 105 predicted proteins | sample 616521 | NCBI WGS metagenome assembly JMBX01 (sample SAMN02727906, study PRJNA239997) | anaerobic digester metagenome | biome: anaerobic digester; isolation source: mesophilic anaerobic digester inoculated with municipal waste water sludge... | place: Germany: Bielefeld University, CeBiTec ...
CTTGGGCTGGCTTGCGGGGGGACTGGTCTGGCAGGTTTTCCGCAAGTCCTGGTGGCTCCTGGCTTAGAAACTGGCCCGATTTAATCCCACGCAGTAAAATACACTCCATCAGTACAATGGTGGCGAAAAAGACAACTGCCAAAACAAGCACGATGGCGAGATATTTGTTGTTATTCTTAGCTTTGGGCATAAAGTTTAGTCTTTCTTCAGTGGTCTTGTTTTCAATGGGGGGGCGTCATCATCAAAAGTGTCGTCAAAAGTGTCGTCAAAAGTATCATCAAAGCTGACATCCAGGTCCGTATCCGTGTCGTCATCAACGTGTTCAGGTTCCGCGGGTTCGAAAACAGCAGCGGCGGGGGGGTGTCTGGCGCATCGGACGTGTGGGCAAGGCCTCGTTCATCTCCCGAATAGCTTTCTGTTCAAAAGTTTCTTCCAGCACATCATCAGGGGGCGCTATGTGCCAGTTCGTCTTCGGCGCTCAAAGCGCTCATGTTTTGGATAAGCAGCTGGAAGAACGCCACCATTCGGCCGGCATTTTCAAACGAAAGGCGTTCGTCAACGCCGTGTGTGCGGTTGGATTCTTCCGGGCCAACCATGATTGGCGTAAAGCGGAAAGTGCGCTTGCACACGTTGCGATAATGCCGCGCGTCGGTCGCGCCAGGCATGAGAATAGGCGTGGCTTGCGCGCCGGGGAAAGCAGCGCGGATGAGCTGATACAGAATGTGAAAATGTGGCGAATCAATGTCCGAAACTTCCACAGGGTCCCAGCTGTGGTCGCCCATAAGCTGATCGCCATAGGCGGGCAACACGCTAACCACATCATCGGCAACCAAATCGCGCACATATTCATAGGTGCTTACCAGCGTTTCGCCGGGCATAATGCGAATGTTGATGATGGCCTCCGCCACCGATGGCAGGACATTCTCGGCATCGCCGGCGTGAATAATGGTCGGCGAGAGTGTCGTGCGGGTGATCGCGTTCAGATGGCGGTTAGTGCTGGCTTTTCGCTTTATCGCGTTGCCAAAGAGCCAGGGGGTTGGCGAGTGCCAAGCGCAGACCAAAGGGCAGTTGCTTACCCACGAAACTCATCATAAATTCAACCATGTCCAGGCTTTGCGGGAAGGGATTAGCTTCAAGCGCGGCGATGGCCAGGCTCAGCGCGCCGATGGCGGTGTCTTTGGGTGGGTAGGCGCTGTGGCCACCTTTCACTTCCGCGCGCAGTTTGAGCGTTACATGCCCTTTTCAGCCACACCGATTAGTCCAACGGGCACGTTGACGCCCGGCAGGAAACCCGTGCTGATATAACCACCTTCGTCGAGTAAAAAGGCGAGTTGAATGCCACGCTCTTCCAAAAGTTTCGCGATAACTTTGGCTCCATAAGTGCCGGAAACTTCTTCGTCGTGCCCAAAGGCGAGATAAACCGTGCGTTCCGGTTTAAATCCTTCGCGCAGAAGATTGTTCACCGCTTCCAAAATGCCGATTACGGTGCATTTGGTGTCCAGCGCGCCACGTCCCCCCACACGTAGCCCTCGGCGAGCGCGCCACTAAAGGCCGGGTAGGTCCAGGGCGAGTCCTCGCCTTCTTCGGCGGGCACCACGTCCAAATGCGCGGCGAATAGGATGGGGGTCCAGCGTGGGGGTCGTTGCCTTTCCAGGTCAGCAGGATGGAATGCTGGTTGACGAGCTCTTCGTGGAGATGCTCAAACACGGCTGGATAAAGCGTGTGCAGCAGATTATGCAATCCGATAAAGGGTTGCGGATCAGTTTTGCTGGGGGTCTGGATCGCTGATGGTCTTATGCTGAATGGCAAGCCCCCCCAAATGTTTGGCAACCTGCTCACCATCAACTTTAGGCAACGCCATTTCGGCGGGCTCTTCGATGTTGATGGGAAACTGCGCGGCACGCATCAGGGCGATAGCCACGATAATCAACAGCACCAACACGATTGCAATAGCGATTAAGAGTAATGGCTCCATAACAACCTCCGATAAGTAAATATCTTAACGATACTATTGTAACGTTAAATCCGATCAACGCGAAAAGTACGGGTAATTTTAGGCTCATGGGACGTCATAGCACAAGCTTTCTGCATCTGTTTGTTAGGATCAGGGGTTTCGCGCAATGCTTTTGTTTAAGGATTTTACTGATATTAAAACTTAAGATGCTAAAGTGTATATGATGTGCTGGCCCCCCCTTTACAACAAGAAATACCGAAAACTTGACTTTAAGGTTCCGAGACATTATACTAGGAGTTCATTGCGGGGGTAGAGCAGAGGTAGCTCGTCGGGCTCATAACCCGGAGGTCAGTGGTTCGAATCCGCTCCCCCCCGCTACTGACAAAACCAGCCTGAATGGTTGGTTTTGTTTTCTATACTATAATATTTCGTTATAAATTGTTGTAACAGTTGCTATGAATAACCCCCCCGCTACTTTTTCGCAAATGAGTTTTTTTTGCTTTCACAATATTACTTCCCCCCCGCGGTGACCCAGGCGGCGATGCGACGGGCGAGGCATTCCGGCGCGAAACGCAAGATGAATTTATAGACCTTGTAATACCAGTCCGGCACGGAGATGGGCTTGCCTTTCATCATGTCGCGATAGCCCACCTTGGCCACAAAGCGCGCGTCCATGACTTTTAGAGCTTTGAACATGTTGGAGTTCTTCATTTCGGCATTTTTCTCAAAACCGGTTTGGGTTGGTCCGGGACACAAAGCTGTTACAGTGATGCCGGTTCCCTTTAGTTCCTGATGCACGGATTGCGAAAACGAGTACACATATGCTTTTGACGCGAAATAACCGTTCATATAGGGACCGGGCGTCCAGGCGGCGATCGAGGCGACGTTCAAAACCCGTCCACAGCCACGCGCGACCATGTCCTTTGCAAAAAGCTGGGTCAGGCGGACAGGCGCGATAAGATTGACGCCGATTAAGTCGCGCTCGCGTCGCCAGTCGATATCGATTAAGCGCCCAAAATCACCGAAACCCGCGTTGTTGACGAGAAAATTAATCTCAAACCCACGCGAACTTAAATCTTCATACAGAATCTCCGCGCTGGTTTCAACGCTTAAATCCTGGGGGATAAGCTCCACCTTTACATCATACTTTGTGCGAATTCGCTCAGCTATTTCCTCCATCTTGGGCAGATTGCGTGCGGTCAAAACCAAATCAATGCCATCGGCAGCAAATAGTTCGGCAAAAATCTCGCCAAGTCCACCCGTCGCGCCGGTAATTAAAGCTGTTTTACTCATCTTTTCCTCCAGGAAAGGTCATTTTGCTTAAGTGTAATGCATTCTTTTTATTTTTTTCTTTTAAACGCGATTTGTGGGTATAAAAACAAAAATTTCTGTACTTTAGATGTATAATTTAGCTAATTATCATCTTGTATTAAGGAGGCAAAAATGATAATTTGTCCTAACTGTAAAAGTCAATGTACCCCAGACCATAATTTTTGTCCGGTATGTGGCGCCAAGATGCCCCAGGCTGCATCTCAAACTCAGCAACAAGGCACATATTACACCGGAGCGCAACAAGCAGGTTATAGTTATCCACAAGCTACTTACCAACCGCCTGCGCCCAAAAAGAAAAGCAATGTTTGGTTGATTGTCGTCATTGCGGTAGTAGCTGTAATTTGTATTGTAAGCACCATTCTTCTCATCTCATATATTCGAAAAATTAAGGGCAAATCGACTGATTTGCTCCAAACCGCCACAGCTATTCACTCTGCGTTAGAAACTGACATACATGGTCAGGAGAATATATGGCAAACAGAAGAAGCTTTACTTACGACGATTAACGATCCTGCGCGCACTGCCACAGCTTTTGCTCAAGAAATAGAAAGCGCTCAAACGCAAGCGGTCCGTACCCAGGAAGCTCTGGAAGCGCAAACACAAGCAACCCAAACCCAGGAAGCGTATTATATAGAACAAACCGCAAGTGCCCAAGCCGCGCAAGAGCAATCGGTTTTAGCGCTTCTTCCTGAAGATGTTCGTCCGCTCGTTGAAAATGCCACAAAAGTCGATGCTCCAACTTACCTGGAAGAGGTTTATATTCACGACAAATGGCTGGAGACTGTTTGGGTAGCAGGTGACATCAAAACTTTGTGCTTACCGTAACCTTTGACAACCCGATTGATGTAAGGGTAAATGATTATTGGGAAATGGGCATTCTGTTCCGCTCAAAAGCTGCTAATGACCAGTTGCGTCTTTTTGTGGAAGTACCCAAATACTGGGAACTCTCTTATGTTGGTGGTTCAGGGGGGGTATTGGAGTACGGTCAGGAGTTGGACTGCTACAATTAACGCACTTGATCTCTCGGAAGGTGGCTCAAACACGATTACACTCATTTCAAAAGGGCACAAAGGTTCTTTCTATATCAACGGTGTTTTTATTAGCGACTTAGACCTTAGCAGCCGAGCAAATTACGGCGATATCAGTTTGTGGATAGAATACAACACAATGGTGCGCAATAACGAGAAAACAATCTTCCGAGATATTCACCTTTGGGATTTGGACTAATCCCTAAGACTTGAATTCATCAAGCTGGAACTAGCTAAACAAGAGCAACATCTCTTGTAAGCTGGTTTCAGCTTGAACTTTATCTGAAAAATCATCCCCCCCGTTTTCAAGCGCGCGTTTGATTATTCTGGATGGTGCCGTATCGCCAATCAAGCTCGCGCCAAGTACTTTTCCCTGGCCAAACAAAATACTGTAATAATTACCCTCTTTTCGCCGGCAATCACAAATTCATCTGGCTCGGTCGGAGCGATTTTTCCGATGCTAAAGAGATTAAAGCCCATTACTTTCAAGAGTGCCGCGGGGGGGCTCCAGTCTTCAAATGTGCTGTCTTTGCCTGTTGCGGTCAGGCCGGCGATTTTGCCTTGTGTGTTGGCGGGAATCCACTGCCCGTAAACTTTGCCGTTACATTCACACACATCGCCCACTGCCAAAATGTTTTCAACGGACGTGCGCATGGCGCTATCCACCACAATGCCACGGTTGGTTTTTAGGCCCGCGCTAAGCGCCAAACTGAGATTAGGCCTGACGCCCGCGCTGATGACCACCAAATCTGCCGGCAGTTCCCGCCCATCAGCCAGGCGCACTTTTCAACGCGCCCGTCGCCAAGAATCGCCTCGGTTTGCACATTCAGCAAAACACGCACGTTTTGGGCTTCAATGCGACGCTGCAAATGCTGGCTGGCGCGTTCGTCCAACTGACGGGGGGGCAATAACCAGGGTTGTGCCTCAAGCACCACAACCTCGCCACCGCTTTCGGCAATCGCGCCGGCAACTTCAAGCCCAAGCAGTCCACCACCGATGCAAACCACTTTCGCGGCGTGTTGGCTTGCTTCCAGGATGGCGTCCGCGTCGGCAATTGTGCGCAGGGTTTTTACGCCATCAAGTTCCACACCTTTGATGGGGGGGCACAAAAGGTGATGCACCATTTGCTAAAATGAGTGTGTCATATGCCAGTTGGCTGCCATCGCGCAAGTGAACGGTTCGCTTTTGCGGGTCAACGCGCTCGGCAACAGTATTCAGCAAGAGATTGATATTTCTGTCGGTGTACCATTCCGCGGGGTGCATGGTAAGGCGCTTGGCTTCCATGTTGCCAGCCAGGTACATGGTCAGGTTGATGCGGAAATAGGGCAGAAGCGTTTCTTCGCAGACCACGGTGATTTTGGCGCCTGGTTCATTTTTGGCGATGGTTTCTGCAGTTGCTATGCCTGCGATACCTCCACCGATGATAAGGTAATGTTTTGTGGCTCTTTCTTGCTTGCTTTCCATGGTGCACCTCTTTTTATCAGAATCTTGATGAGATTATTTTAGCATAGTGCCAGTAGATAATTGATGTCTGTGGATGCTTTGTTAGCTTTCTAATGATTTAAAAGAAAACCACGCAAGTTTGCTTGCGTGGAATGCCGAAGGTGGGAATCGAACCCACATACCCGTAGGTACGCGATTTTGAGTCGCGCGCGTCTGCCTATTCCGCCACTTCGGCGAGTGAAAAGAGTATACTCTCAAATGGCGTTTGTGGTCAAGTATTTCGCATTAATTTCGAATGTCTCAAGCTACATTCCTGATTCTATGCGCTCAATACCACCCATGAAGGGTAACAAAACTTCCGGAACCACAATGCTGCCATCAGCCTGTTGATATTGCTCAAGCACCGCAATCAAAGTGCGTGGCAGGCCCAGACCGGAGCCGTTGAGAGTGTTCACAAATTGTGTGCCACTGCCATCTGCCGTGCGGTATTTAATCGCTGCCCGACGAGCCTGGAACTGTCCCACGTTCGACACCGAAGACACTTCCAGCCACTCGCCACAACCCGGCGCCCAAACTTCAACGTCAACTGTTTTGTGCGCGTTAAAGCCCAGGTCGCCCGTGCACTGTTGCATGGTGCGGTAGGTTAAACCGAGTTGTTTGCAGACTTCGGTGGCGTCTGCCAGCATGTTTTCAAATTCAATTTCAGCGTTTTCCGGTGTGCAGTATTTGTAAAGTTCGACCTTGTCAAACTGATGCCCGCGTTTAATACCACGCACGTCGCGTCCGGCGCTCATCTTTTCACGTCTGAAACAGGCGCTGTAAGCGGTCAGGTTCATCGGTAAGTCTGCTTCATCCAGGATGGTATCCATCATCATGCCGGTCAAAGGCACTTCAGCGGTGGGTACCCACCAAAAGTTTTCTTCGTGATCGTGATATAAGTTTGCTTCAAACTTAGGAAGTTGCCCAGAAGCGAACATAACTTCCCCGCGAACCATCCAGGGCGTGTAAATTTCCTTGTAACCGCGGCGCAGATGCAAATCCAACATCCAGAAGATAAGCGCGCGCTCAAGCCTAGCCCCCCGGCACCTTTAAGCACATAAAAACGCGACCCCCCCGCCAGTTTTACGCCGGCTTCAAAGTCGATGATGCCCAAGTCGGGGGGGCCTAGGTCCCAGTGGGGGCTTGGGTTCAAAATCAAAGACCTTTTTCTCGCCAAACTGTTGCAAAACGACGTTTTCTTTATCGTCCGCGCCATAGGGCACGCTGGTATCGGGGGGGATGTTGGGAATGCCCGCCACGGCGGCGTAAAGTGCTTCTTCAACCCCCTTTCAGCTTCTCGTCAAGGCGCGCGATTTCGTCGCCAAGTTCGCGTGTCGCGGCGATTTTCGCTTCGCGGGCTTCCTTGTCTTTCATCTTGCCAATTTCTTTACTGGCGATGTTGCGTTCTGCTTTTTGCCCTCAACGTCCAGGATGATGGCACGGCGGCGTTCGTCAAGCGCGATGACTTCATCAACGACTTCAATCTCCATGTGTCGTTTTTGCAGTGCTTCGCGTACGATTTCTGGGTTTTCACGAATTAATCTGATATCAAGCATGATGTTTTCTTTCTGGTTTTTATTTTGTTATTGAGTCTAAAATGTTGCAAAGCAGAGTTGTATTTACTGCCTGAGTGGCGCGCCAACGTTATCTCTAAAGCTGCCGGTCAGGATTTTGATGATATCCACAATCCAGCCGATTCCAAAGAGTCCAACAGTAAATAAATACAGCAAGCCTTTGCCAATCTTGCCAACATAAAACTGATGCGCGCCAAAGACGCCAAGGAATATGCACAGTAACAAGGCTGTTATCTTTTTCTTGTCACTGGTGATTACAACATATCTGCTCATTTTTTTTGTACTTCCTTTTATTTTTTTTCTTGCAAAGCAATTCTACCACTGCCAAGGCTGATTAAAGGCATAATCACGAAACTGGCTTATACCTTTGTTTTATTCAGGAAACACGCAATCTGTATGTGTTCTTGTTTGCAAGGGGGCACTATTCCAGGGCTTCTACTTCAAAGTTTTCGCTTTCAAGCGCCACCTTAATCACCCAGCCCAGCTTGTCTTCAGCATAAAGGGTTTCAGGCAAGCGGATAGCCCAGTGACCAAAGCCTTCAAGGTCTTTGCCAACGCGCAATTCCAGGGTGTCACCGCTGGCCAGAAAGCTGGCTTGGGTGGCGATGGACCTCATGTGGTACAAGGAAAGCCATTTGCCTGTCCACTTTTTAGGTTCCAGGACGGTGATATACAACAGGCCAGGCTTGTGCGTGAAATAGACGCCATCAAGTTCAAACACATACTCTGGCGTGGGCAGAGTATGATAAAAGCTTCAGCGTTTCTTGTCAGAAAAGCGCCGACGGTGTCCAGGATAGTCGTTGAATCTTCGGGCAGGCTCCCGTCGCCACGCGGACCCACATTCAGCAAAATGTTTCCGCCACGACTGATGATTTTTAGCCACTTTTTGATCAGCTCCGCTGGGCTTGTCCAGGCTTCGTCCGACGCTTTATAGCCCCCCAGGACTGGTTTAATGTAACTGGCACTTCCCAGGCGCTTTTAATTGCTCCGCGCGGAATGCGATTATCTGCCATGCTGAGATAATTGCCCAGTCCATGCCCGATACGCCCGTTAATCAGGCAGTCTGCCTGGAGTGACTTCACCAGCGCGACCAGTTTTTGACTCTGTTTGAGAGTCATGCCCATAGGTGTGTCGAACCAAAGCATGCCAATCTCGCCGTAATGGCTCAAAAGCTCACGCACCTGGGCAGGCAGACAGATTTAAAGTAGGTCTCAAAAGCTTGCGCGTCGTTTTGTCCTTCATCGTGATGGTAGGCGCGATAACCGCCCGCGTGATGCCAGTCTTGCGCCTGCGAATAATAAAGGCAAAACTTGAGTCCTTCATGGCGACAGGCTTCGGCGAGTTCGGCGACAAAATCGCGCTGGCATGGACTGGCTTTTACGCTGTTAAAATCTGAAACTTGTGTATCAAAAAGCGCGAAACCGTCATGGTGCTTGGCGGTGAAGCAAAGGTATTGCATGCCCCCCACTGTTTGGCCTTGCTGGCAATATGGCGGGCGTCAAAATGCTTTGGGTCAAATCGCTTTGCCAACTGGGCGTACTCATCAACAGGGATATTCAGGTCATTTTGAATCCACTCTGCCAGGCCAGGCGTTATTTGCCCTTGCCATTCTCCGCTGAGAAGTGAATACAAGCCAAAATGGATGAACAAGCCATATTTCATCTGCCTGAATTGTGTCAATGCGCTCGAATTTTCCATATAACTCATGTCAGAATCATAGCATAATTGTCCGCTTCCTTGTCCTCTTTTCACTTGCTCAATTAAGGCAAATATCCGCTCGCACACTCAGAAACCAGGAATGAACCCCCCCAAACCCACAGAAATTGATTCGATGGGACCCGCTCGATGAACCAAACTTTTCTTCCGCGTTCGGCAGCTTGCTTAAGAGCAATTCCCAAAAGCTATATAACAAAAACTGGCCGTGTCTCAAACACAGCCAGTTTTTTTTACGGATTCTGAAGTACAACTAAATCAGAAGAAACGATAAGTACTAAAGATCTGCCGCGAGGCTCTTTTTCTTCTTCTGTTGTCTGGAGAAGATAAACAGAGCAACAATTGTTGAGATATAAGGCAGCATCGCGGTAAACTGGCTTGGTATGCCAACATTCTGCAAGCTCAAACCAACACCCTCAAAGACACCGAACAAGATCGAGAGTAAGAGGATGCCAATCGGCTGACCCTGAGTCAGAATGATGATCGCCAACGCGATCCAACCGCGACCAGCAGCCATATTCTCTGTGAACAGGCTCATATAGCCCAGCGAGAGTGCTGTTCCACCCAAGCCGCACAACAAACCGCAGATCAACAGCGACTGGAACTTGATCGGGTCAGATTTAATACCGACCGAATCAACAGCTCTGGAGTCAAAACCGGTTGCCCGCAGTCGCAAACCCATTCGAGAGCGATAAATTTGGTAGAAAACTAACGGGACAACAATGATTAGTGAGATATACACCAAAATGTTTTGACCGCTGAGAATCGTGCCCAAACCGGAATATCTTTGATTAGGGGGGGATATCAATTCGCGGTAGCGGAACGATCTTCGGGCTAATCAGAGCTCCTTTGACATTAAAGATTTGGCGCAGCAGGTAGGTCGTTGCTCCAGTGGTGAACAGGTTCAGCGCGATACCGGTGATAAATTCGCCTGTCTTTAACTTTAGGATAAAGAAGGAGAAAATCAGCGTGATTACCAGGCTGCCAGCGACCCCCCCACCAACCAAGCCCCCCCATACCCAGGAACCAGTGGCATACGAGATTGCCACGGCTGTAAAAGCTGAGGTAAGCATCATGCCTTCCATGGCAATATTGAATACGTTGGCATGGAAACTATATGCTCCACCCAGTGCCACCAATAGCACAGGAATTGCCGAAGCAAGTGATGATCTGAGAATTTCAACAAACAGGTTCATGATTCTTCTGTCCTCAACTTTCTGGATTTTGATCGAGCTTTTATCAGATTGATAAACAGCTCAGAATAATCTCTGAAGGCAACCACAAACAAGACCATAATTGCCTGTAACATGACGGTAAACTCACTCGGTACGTTGGTATCCATCTGCATACCAACTGAGCCAGTCTGAATGATGCCGAAGAAGAGCGAGAAGAATAACACGCTGGGCATGCTCTGTCCCGAAATAATGGCGATCATCAAACCGTCACTGGCATTGGTTTCACCCAGATTGGGGGGGATAAGCTTGTTCTGTTGTGTGCTGCCCATGATCAGGAAAGCACCCGCGATACCAGCCAAGATACCGCTGATAACCATCGATGAGAAGAAGTTCTTGTTTACTTCACAACCGCCCAATCTGGCAAAAAGGTTGTTTGCACCGGTTAGACGGAATTCGTATCCTCTGCGGGTAAAGTTCCAGTACAGAAATACGATGATAAAAATCAGGATCGCGAGAAATACGGTCATATCAATATCACCGATTCTGCTAAACACGTTTGACTGTAGGATTGGTCGCGACATCGGCCACTGACTGTTGGGATCGCGCATCGGGTTGGTAACCAGATAAGCTATCAGGTACTTAGCGATAAAGTTCATCATCAGCGTGGTGATAAATTCGTTCATCCCAAAGCCGAGCCTAAAGAGCGCGGCAATACCCGCATAAATACCACCAGCGATTGCCGCAGCAATCAGCATTAATGGAATTGCGATGACAGGGCTGGCATTCAAGTGTTGACCGATCAAAGTTGCCACAAGCGCGCCCATCAGAAGCTGACCAAACAAACCCAGGTTGCTGACACCGGAATTGAAACCGAAGTAAGCTGCCAAGCCAAGCATGATAAAGATTGCCATGCGGGCTAAGGTGTTACCCAGAGCAATTTTAGTCAGCAAACTGTTTTAAACATTGAGATATAGCTTTCGATCGGGTGATACCCCTGAGCTGACAGGAGGATCGCACCGACGATAAATGCCAGCAAAACACCTAAAATTACAACGACTGTTTTCTTCATTGGGAATCTCCGATCGATCCGAGCATATAACCACCAATCTCATTTCTGGTCGTATCCTCGGGAATACGCTCCGCGACGATCTTGCCCTTGTACATCACGATAATGCGGTCAGACAAGCTAAACAGCTCATCCAGATCTGCGGAAACGAGTAACACTGCTGCGCCTGCGTCACGCTGCTCAATGATGCGGCTGTGAATGTACTCGATCGAGCCCACATCCAAACCGCGCACCGGTTGATCTAACACCAAAAGTGGATGCTCTAGCCCAAACTCGCGTCCCACGATTACTTTTGTTGGTTTCCTCCGGAAAGCGATTTGATTGGAGCTTTGCGGCTTTCACAGACTACATTGTATTTTTTTAATCAACTCATCAGCGAACGATGCGATTTTGCCTTTATCCAGTATCTTATTCTTTGTCACCAGTGAATCGTTCAAATAATGGTGAGACATAAACGCATTGTCCTGGATTGAATCGTCCTGCGAACTTCCGGCAAGTTTACGGTCCTGAGAAATATATGAGATGCTCTCGCGTCTGCTGCGAATCGTGTCCTTGCTAATGTCGGACCCTAAAACCGAAACTGTTCCTTCATCTGGGAACTGGTTGCCGATGACTACCTGAACAAGTTCATATTGCCCATTGCCTTCTACACCAGCAACGCCAACAATTTCTTTTCATGAACGGTCAGATTGACGTCATCCAAAAGCATTCTGCCGGCAACTTTGTCGGACTTAAGGCTGATATTTTGAAGTTCCAGAACAGGTTCACCGTGCTCGATCTTTGTCTTTTCGACGGTGAACAAGACCGAGCGGCCTACCATCGCCTCAGCAAGATCGGTTTTGGTCAGGCCAACGTTAGGTTTCGTCCAGACGTGTTCACCCTGGCGCATGACAGTAACAGTATCTGAAATTTGCAGAATCTCATCCAGTTTATGGCTGATGAAGAGAATAGTCTTGCCCTCTGCTTTGAGACTTTCGACCATCTTAAATAACTCATCAGCTTCCTGAGGGGGCCAGAACTGCAGTAGGCTCATCCAGAATAAGGACGTTGACATCCCGGTAAAGCTGCTTGATGATCTCAACCTTTTGCTGGATAGCGACGGAATAATTCTCCACCTTCTCATCCAGGTTGACATCAAATCCCATTTGATCGCACAAAGCCTGAAGCTTCTTGCGGGAACGGTTGAGATCCAGTAATCCTATTTTGTTTGTATCCTCATAACCGAGGATGACATTTTCAAGAATAGTATAGGAAGGAATCAGCATGAATTCCTGGTGAACCATGCCGATTCCTTTTGCAACGGCGTCGTTTGGTGAGTGGAAATTCACCTTTTCGCCGTGAATGTAGATTTGTCCGGAAGTTGCCGGCTCTAACCCAAAGAGAACTTTCATCAAGGTCGATTTGCCGGCTCCATTTTCTCCGATAAAAGAGTGTACTTTGCCTTCTTCAATTTCCACACTGACATTGTCTAGGGCGACATTTGAGGGAGGAAATATCTTGACAATACTCTCCATTCTTATGAAACTATTTTCGGCTTGCATATTACTTCCTCCCATAGCGGGAATCTTATTCCTTATTCTTTGGGATAGCGTTCGACAACGATCTCGCCAGCTTCAAGCTTCTTGGCGATCTCATCGATCTTGGCCAACATTTCTTCGGGGAGGATTGCCTTGGTGAAATCATCGATAGCCAGGTAAGTACCGGCATAGCCATAGTGGAATTCGTAGGTTTTACCCACTTCGATTGTTCCTTCGACCATCATCTTGTAGATTTCAAAGGCGGCTCCACCGAGGTCTTTGACCATTGAGGTAACAACGTATCCGGGATAGGTGCCGTTCTGGTTGGAGTCAACACCGATCACATACTTGCCATCTTCTGAAGCTGCTTCAAGAGCACCGCTGCCGGTAAGACCAGCAATCTGGAAGACGATATCAGCATCCTGTGCAAACAGTTGTTTGGTGGCAGTTTTGCCGGTAACGGGATCGCTGAAAGTACCAGCGAAGTTGGTAACAACCTCAATTTCGGGGTCAATAAATCTCACACCCTGTTCGTAGCCGTACATGAAGCTGCGGATTACCCACATGTCCTGACCGCCCATGGCGCCAACGACTTTGGCGGGATTGGCATAAGGCAGATCGCTTGTGGTAACCAAAGCGGCAACAACACCAGCCATAAATGAGCCTTCTTCCTGAATAAAAGTGACGCTGTTGATGGTGTTGGCATCATTTGCAGGACGAAGTCGAGATTGACGACCTTGACATCAGGATAACGGGTTGAGTAGTCCTTAATCAGGTCTTCCATACCGTAGGCGTCGGTAAAGAGCACGTCAGGTCCCCCCCAGGCAAAAGCGGCTTCTACAGATTGAGCGTATTTGGAAGAGTCGAAACCGTTTTCGATAACTCTGACTTCAGCGCCATATTCTTTGGCGATTCGCTGCAAACCTTCGTTCACAGAGTCGGTGAAGCCATTGTCGCCAAGTGTACCAGGCGTTACATATACAACTTTTTTCAAAGCGCCCTCAGTCGCTGGTGCATCACCATCGCTGGGGGGGTGTCGGGGGGGTCTTAGCTGTGCCACAGGCACTGACCAGTAGCATGAGAACCATGGCTATGATCATGACAATACGGAAATTCTTTGTTTTCATCTTTTCTCCTTTTTTTTACTTATTTACTTTTTCTTAGATTTTCTTTTAGCAATCGGACGAAACGCTCACGATCCGATCTTAAAGCGACGGTACAGTTGGGTTTGCGGGCACGATTTCGTTTTTCGAAATCGAACAGGCTCCAGCCATCTGCAATCCCATGGGAAACACAAACATCCATGTTCACTTCGTGTAAGTCCTGCAAAACTTCAGGGTCAATCAACGCTGCGACTGCGAGCGCATCATGAATCGGAGCTGTGTTGTGGATAGGGAGCGGTTGGAATAAATTATAACCAGTGATTCTCTGCTGCATCAATAATCCGCAGAATTTGGATGCTTTTGAATTTTCTGCCAGCATTTCTTCAGAATCTTCCCAGCTGATGTAAGCATCATGGGTGGCATCCAGTGGGACAATCCGCATTGGCGCACCGCAATCGGCAACAATCTTGGCGGCTTCCGGATCAATCCAGAAGTTGAACTCCGCGCCAGCAGTGACGTTGTTGATCGCGTAGCCACCACCCATGATGACGATCTCTTCAATATTCTCCACAATTGAGGGAGCGATGCGCAGTGCCATTGCCAGATTGGTGAGAGGTCCGACAAAGACCAGCGTAATTTTTCAGTCGTTTCGGTCAAGGTACGGGCCAGCCAAAAGACAGCATGTTCTTTTTCTTCTTTGCGGGTGGTTTCGGGTAAAGGCAAATAATCGCCGTGCACATCTTCTTCCTTGTTATCGGGGGGGCCAATATATGGGACGTTCTTGCGGCGGTTGGGGGGGGTAAGCGAAACGACCATAGGCAGGTGGCATCCGCGATAAACAGGGATATCAAGATCCAGATAGTCCACCAAGCGCAGGGTGTTTGTTGTCGTGATATCGATGTTGCGATTGCCATTGACAGTCGAAACGCCGATCAGATCCAGCTCTTCAGAAAGCCCTGCCAGCATAACCGCGATGGCATCATCTGAACCGGTATCAACATCTAAAATGATTTTCTTCTTCATCGTACTCCTTCTGTAGTGTATTTTTGCACGAAACTTTGCGTGTCATCGTTGCATGGAATTGACGACTGAGCGCCAACTTTGGTAACTGCCAAGCGGCTGCGCCGCAGGAGTTGACCAAAGCTTGTTTCAAACCAAAGCCATTAATAATTGCCGAAGCGAAATACCCCCCCACAAAAGTATCTCCGGCTGCGGTGGTATCTACCGCATTGACGGTAAAAGCTGGTTGGTGGATGACTTCTTCATTGCTAACCAGCACGGCACCATCCCCCCCACCCAGTGTGATAAGTACTTGTTTTACGCCCATTTGGTTAATCTCTTTACCTGCGCGGATGACATCTTCAATTGAACTGACCTGCGCGGGCACAATACCTTGCAGCTCGACTTCATTTACAACCAGATAATCGACTTTTGTCAGGACGTCAGTTGGAATCTCATGGAATGGCGCGGGGTTAAGCATGACAGGAATCGAAGAAGCATGCGCTTTTTCAATAATGTAATGACAGGTTTCCAAAGGGATTTCATGTTGCAATAAGATCAAAGAGGATAGCTTGATTTCGTCCCAGTGGCTGTCGACATAAGCCGCGTCTACCAGATTGTTGGCACCACTGATGATGATAATGCGGTTTTCGCCAGAGCTTTCAAGAATAATTGAAGCAACACCGGTGCGAACTTTTGAAGTTTTGCTCACATTAACGGTGTTAACTCCGGCATCTTTCAGTGAGTTTAGCAGCACTTCACCAAATTCGTCATCGCCAACACAGCCAAACATAGATGTTGGGCTTCCGGCTTTGGCTGCCGCAATCGCCTGATTGGCGCCTTTGCCACCGGGAATCAGGTTGAAATCACGACCGGAAATCGTTTCACCCGCCAAAGGCACTCGCTCTGTCTGGATGACCAAGTCCATGTTCAAACTGCCAATGACACTAATTCGATTCATATCTCTCCTAATATTTTGTTGTAGATTCGCGAATAATCAAAGAACCGCGGAAAACGATTCTTCGTCTATTTGCTGATTTGTGTTTAATTCGATCAGTTAAAAGTTCAACGATGGTCTCAGCCATCTTTTCGATAGGTTGATTGAAGGTGGTAATCGATGGAGCAAAAGCTTCTGCCAGTTCAATATTATCGAAACCGACAATAGAAATATCTTTGGGGGGGACATTCAGCCCCTTGGTAATCGCGTTGTTGATCGCGCCAATCGCCATCATATCGGAGAAGACGAAGAGCGCGCTTGGTTTGCTGTTGTTCTGCCAGATCCAGTCGAAGGCAGAGAAACCGCTCGAAAGGGTAAACTTCCCACTGGTGATGAGTTCTGGATCGTAAGGGATCCCCATTCTTTGTGAGCACGGATAAAGCCGTTAAGGCGTTGGATGCTGGGCGAAAAATTGTTCGGACCGGTGATGCAGCCAATCTTGCGGTGGCCAAGGTTAAGTAAATAATTAGTTACATCAAAACCGGCTTGCTCGTTGTCCAGTGAAACAACGTCGGCGACATCTGCGGAAAATTCGCGGTCAGCGATTACAAAAGGAACATCATGGCTGATTAACGGATTTAATGTTTCCGGATCGCTGCCTGAGGAAATCAAAATAACGCCGTCGACCTGTTTGGATACCAGCGCATCAATATAGGCAGCTTCTTTATCGGTTTCGTTGTCAGTGTTGCAAACAATCACGTTGTACCCGGCTTTAAAGCCAAAATCTTCAATTTTACGTAAATATTCGGCAAAAAAAAGAGGTTGGCTGCGTCTGGAATAATGAGACCGATTGTTTGCGATCTGCCAGCTCTCAGGCTTCGGGCAGCGATATTGACACGGTACCCTAGTGTAGCAATCGCTTCATTGACCTTGGCGCGTGTTTTTCCTCAACAAATCGGGTTTCGTTGATGACGTGTGAAACAGTTGTGGTAGAAACGCCGGCTTCTTTTGCGACGTCTCTGATAGTAACTCTTGCCATGGTGACATCCTATCTGAACGATTGCGCAAACGTTTGCTTGATGTTAACTTTTAATTTACACAGTGTCAAGGGAATCTGACAAATGAGACTGTTTTTTTCGTTGGATTTTCAATCTTACTGGACAGTCTGAAATGAAAATAAAACAGTAGCTTATGGTTTCTCGCCATTGATTTTTTTAAAACGAAATAACAATAACGGATACCAGATTTTTTCACTGTATTTTTAGACCCTGGCGAATATGGAGTGTGATCCTACACAATTAGCCATGCCAAAAATTCTTTTTTTGCTTGACAGGCTTGCCATCCCCCCCGGTTAGAATTCTTGTTCACGCCGAGTTAGCTCAGTTGGTAGAGCATGCGACTGAAAATCGCAGGGTCCACAGTTCAAGTCTGTGACTTCGGCATTTTTTTTCTTTAAATCTATTTTATCCAACTCCATTTGCTTTATTAAAAAAAGATGGGTAAAATTATCTTGTGAATTATGTAGACTTCTTAGTGAACAAATAAAAAGTGAGATTCTTTTGACACAAACACTAAAGATAAATTGTCCTTCTTGTGGTGGCACTTCATCTCAAATGGCAGGTGTGATTGACTTTAAATGTGATTACTGTGGAACCCGGTACAGTGTAAATCAAGCCAGTCATAGTTTACATCTTATACCTGTCTTGGAATCCATGCAGGTGATTCAAACCAGCGTGGACCGTACAGCAACAGAGCTTGCAATTCGTCGCTTACGGGATGACATTTTTCAAATTGAATCCCAGTTATATCAATTTGCTGGTGAGTATGATTTTCTAAAGCCGATTGTTGAAGCCAAAGGTTTTAAGGCGATACTCAGAAAATTCCGTTGGCTATCAGTAATTGCCTTTTCGCTACGGTTATTATTTTAGGAAGTATAAAAAAAACCCCTCAGATGAACTCATAGCCTTCTTGGGCTTTTTGTCCTTGATTATCATGTTTTTTTATAATCATCGGCTTCCAAAGAAATAAAGCTTTGCCATGAAAAAGCGTAGGTATAAAGAAATAAAACCGTTTGTAGAATCCCAGCGCGAATTAATCTATGCCAAACAAGCACAAATAGCACATCTATTGTCCACATTACATACTCAGTGAAGAAAGTAAAAGTGAAAAAGATTATTTCATTGTCCGAAAATATTAAAGGCAGTTGAAGAAAACAACGATGGCAGTGAAATAGGTCTTTCTCAGGAAGAACTTGGACTGCAGGAAATCGATCGATCTATATATCTCTTTCACACGCGGGTTCTTACAAAAGAAGGAGCCTTAGAATCAGAAAGGGAAGTTAGTATTACTGAGGACAAACCCAGGTACAGTCCGTATGCGCTTACCGATCTTGGACGAGAACTGCTCAAAGAAATCAGTTTTGAGGGAAAGATGAAAAAGGTTTTGAATTTTATCCTAAAAACAGCTAAGGATATTACAGTTGCTGTGGCAGTTGAGATCGCTAAAGGTAATATGTCCTAACGAACACTCACGATTTTTGTTTCTTAGCACATCTTCGTATGTGCATTCCAGAATAGTTCTATACGATTTAATTAGAGTATGAATTGCGAGCTTCTTTATTTTACTCTCCTTATATGTTACAATGTAACATATAAGGAGACCATCATGAACACAACCATGACCGTGCGTTTAAGCAATGATGATAAAGACATTATCGCCAGATACGCCCAGTCCAAAGGGCGGTCTGTTTCCGATATTGTCCGTGAGGCGATTCTGGAACGCATTGAAGATGAACTTGACCTGGAACTCTACCGTCAGGCAATCGCTGAACACAAGAAAAACCCCAAAAGCTACAGCCTTGAAGACGCAGCCAGACTTCTTGATATCTAACAATGGGCTATACAGTAGAGATATCTGCATATGCCCTGAAGCAACTATCAAACTGGATAAACCTGTTCAAAGGCTTATTCTCAACTGGCTCGATAAGAATCTACAGGGCACTGAAAATCCCAGGCTAAAAGGAAAAGGTTTGGTGGGTGACCATTCCCGCGAGTGGCGATATCGCGTTGGCGATTACCGTATTATTGTGGACATTCAAGATAAGGTGCTTATCGTCCTGGTGATTGCAGTAGGACACCGTAAAGATATTTATCGCTGAAATTAGCACTTTGATAGCTTGTTAAAAACTACTTCGAATAAAAATCCTGCCGGATTTGGGGGGGATCTCTGGCGATGCCGGCTTCGATGATGTCCATCAAATTGTCAAACAGTGCCTGCACCATGGGGGGGTCGTAGACGATGTTCACCGAACCGTCTGCCAGCGAGATGCCCTTGTCGCCGATTCTGTCGATCAAATAGGGCGCAATCAAATTCGCGATGAGATTCAGCACATATGCCGCCATGTCCGTATCCACCACGTTGCCAGGTCATCATGCAGCACGCCCTGGGTCAAAAGCGCGTGAAAACGCCCGTCACCGCTCACCCGCTCGCCGGTTTCGGGGGGGTCAACAGACTTTATCACGGGGGGGTGGTCAACGAAATCCAGCAGTTCAATTTTTGCCAGTTTGGGTTCGCGCAACATAAAAACGACGTTCAGCTGAATGAGCCAGCGCAAATAGGCAAAGGTGTCCATGATGGTTTTTGAAGTTTGCAAAGACGACGCCACGTCCGTTTTGCGTTTTGCACAAGGCTTAATATGTGCTGATAAAGGTCTTCGATGTTCTCAAAATACTGATAAAACGAGCCCTTGGCGATGCCCGATTTGGCAACAATATTGTTAAGCACGGCTGATTTAAGACCGTTTTTCGAAAATTCATCAATGGCAGCAGCTTCAATGCGCGCCCGTCGCGCCGCGCTAAGGTTGTAAAATGTTGGCTTTGGCATAACTTTTTCCTTTACGACTGATTAGTCATATTCTATAACGGCAGCAAAACAATGTCAACATGATATGACAGACTTCACCGTAAATATACTGATGTTTGTGAAGCTCTTTTATGCCATCATTTTTAATGGTTTTGGCACGAATCGCCCTTCCAAAGCGACGTATTATATGTAGCTACAATTTATAATAGGAAAAGCCTATTGAGACAACACATAGAATGATGAGCAAATCGAAAACAAAAGCCAAACTGGCGAAAAGGCCCACAGTTTTTCTGAACTTTATCGCCGGCACGTGAACCAGGTCTATTACTACATCTACAGCCGTGTTCAAAATACAGCCGATGCTGAAGATATCTGCTCAGAAACATTCATTACCGCACTCGAAACGCGTCACAAATTGCGCGATGAGAGTCGCTTTAAGCCCTGGCTCTTCACAATCGCGCGAAACAAAGTTAACGACTATTTCCGCAGAGTCTACCGGCAACCCAGGTCGGAATTGACCCAAAAAAAACCGTCGATAAAATCAGCTTAATCGATTATCACGACGGTTTGGACCGGGATCGAATGCTTGCCTTGGAGCAAATGCTAAATGCTCTAACTCCGATTGAACAAGACTATATCCGATTGCGTCTGATTGCGGATTTGCCTTTTGCGGATATCGCGCAAGTGATGCGCCAAAGTGAAAATAAAGTAAAGAAAGCTTACTACAGGCTGGTGGAGCGTCTAAAAGCCCAGGTAGAGGAAAACAATGACTAAGTTAAGCGATTTTGAAAAAGAACTTAAAAGTGTTATCAAGATTGAGGAACCCGATGGCGCTTACAAAAACCGTTTGCAGGCACGCTTGCGAGAACGGGAACTGAACGAGTCAATAAAGCCCCGAAAAGCTAATCTGCGATGGGTCTATGTCGCAATCCCGCTGCTTATAGTCATGGCTGTGATTCTGATTGCAGGGCCGAATAAGGTGCTGGCGCAAATTAAAAGCTGGCTGGGCTTTGTGCCGGGTGTGGGTATAGTTGAGAAAGATGCTGAGATTTGGACACTTCAGGAACCCGTTGTGATGACGAAAGATGGTGTCGAATTGCAGATTAAAGAAGCCTGGTTTACACCGGAAAAATCGGTGGTTAATTACGCTTTTTTCAACGTTCCTAACCCGAATTTCTATCCAGGCATGGTTTTGGAACAGTGTTATTTGCCGGCCTGGCTTGAAACTGAAGATGGCACCCGCTATGAAGAAATTAAAATGGGCGAATTTCCGGGGGGGCTTCCTGCCGGAACAGCGCAAGTCAGCCTGCATGTGCCTTGCATTTGGAACACGGTTTTGAATAACAGCGCGCCACAAGACTGGCAAGCAAGCCTGAACCTGACGCCAGCTGGTGATGACCTCACCATACAGGACGTACATACGATGGCAGATGCTTTGCCGGAACCGCAGGTGGTGCCCGTAGAAATTTTGGGGCGAAATGCTTTAGAAACAAGGTTTGAAGACTTGGATAATCCTATCCCCCCCTTACCCAAAGCAGAAAAAAAACTATTGAAAACGGGGGGGTGCAAATCCATAATATTATAAGAGATGGTGACGCGCTCGTCTTGACTGGTACATTTAGTGGCGCGGTTGATTTAGGTGATTTGTACTTACAGGGTGAGATGAAAATCGAAGATGCTGAGGGTAACTATGTGCCTTATCGTATCCCGGAGAATATCAGAACACTCATCCCTTACGAGAATTACAGTTATGGCATGAACTGGGCAATTGAGATGCGTCCGAGTGGTTTCAAAGCGCCTTTCACTATTAAACAGCTTGCTTCTACCGCGAAACGCACGGATGATGTCTTTGACTTTGAAATTCAGCAAGAAGATTTTGACAAGCCACAAAAAAAGTGGTAAAGAGTCGATTTGGCTCTATGCTCATGACCTTAGTCGCAGCTTTGGGGGATTATTTTTTTTGAAGGCAATGACTGTCAACATTCAACGCGAGATACATTCTTCAGCCCATTTTTACAGCGGGCCGTATATCTTTGATGGCAATCTTGATATATGGGACCCCCCCGAAAGTGGAACTTTTTTTGCCGGGATTCGAAGAAACTGTTTCTAAAGGTGATTTTCTTACGCTGGGAAGTTTTGGCGCAAAATTTAATGGGCGAATGCCACTTGATCAAGAAAGCTACCGTCTGCGTGTCAGCAAGCCCTTAATAGTGGATAAAACTTTTGAACTTAGCACCACTTGGATGCCCGATGAAGCCTTGCTGAGTGCTGTCGCGGAGCAATCCGGGCAATCTGAAGCGATTATTTCCTATGAAAGCTTTGTTGTGCCGGATATCGACCCTGAAAGAATTCCCCCAGGGATTAATTCTTGGTTTCGGTGATATGCAAAAAAACGCTGGAACTCAAAGACTTGCAAGGAAATTTAATCTCAAGCATAGAAAGCAACTATGGAGCTTTTCTTTTGAAGGATGCAAGTTGGTTTATGCCAGAAGTGCCAGAGAAGGGGGGGAAGGGCAGCGGGAGTTGGTTGCACTGGATATTGCGACTAAGGAAATAACTGCCCTGACCCGTTTAGAAGATGATAATGTGTATATGCCCCGCTGGTCTCCGGATGGTAACTGTTTGGCATATCATGGTGATAATAATGGACTATACATCTTCAATGTTGAAAACGAACAATTTAGGGTAATTTCAATGGCTGACCCCCCGTGGAAATATTAGGTTGGTCTAATGAGAATGAACTATATATTTCTGAACACGGATATGGCAGTGGGAAAGATAAATTGTACGTTTACACTGTAGAATCAGACAATACTCGTGAAATAATAGTCCCTGGTATCAGCGTTTGGGGCTCAAGTTACCCCCCCACAATATCGCGCTTTGATGGCAGAATGGTCGCTAACAATGTTGCTGGAGATGAATTATATGTATGGCAACCTGGAACAGAACAACCACAATTAATCGTTGAGGGCTTCGCGCTTCATAGCTTTGGCTGGTTTGATCAGGGATGGGTGATTGTAAGCCTGCGAATCCGTGAAACTCAATCAGAGATTACTGTGTTAATCAATGTCGATAGTGGTGAAGTTGTCCGCATTCCAACTATACCTGGCGTACCATTTGATATTACGCCTGTGAAACAGTAAGAAACAAGTCTGTTTACAGGTGAAATGGTAAACAAACTTACAAGAGCCTTGATGCAATCAAACGTCAGGGCTTTTTTTTGTGTGTAATAACGAACCTATACCTATCCATACCTATATACTAAAAGCCACTCATGTAAAAACTTAGTCAATCCTGTGGCGAAGTGGTATCATTATGAAGCAAAACATTATCATTTTGCCAGGTGGAGGCTTGGTCTTGGACGAGCAGTCAAAACGGACACGAACACGACTTCTTCTTATTATTCTGATTTTGATTACCATCCATGCTATATTTTGGGACTGGTTCTTTTGCGCCTGAACCGTGATTCACGTCCAGTTGTTCCCACGCAGACCAGCACGGTCTTTATGCCTTATATAGACCCCCCCAACACGCCTACCATCACGCTTACCGAATATCTGACGCGCACGGCGACCACAACCCCCCCAACCGAAACGCCCACGCTTTTACCTACGGAAAGCCCCCCCACACCGACTAATACTGCTACATTAACCCCCCCGACACTAACCGAACCCCCCCCACAGAAACCGCGGCTTCGCCTGACTTGCCCACGGATGCACCTGAACCCAGCGAAACACCCGTGCCAAGCGCGGAGCCGATAAATCCTATACCAACAGAACCCTAGAAAGAGATGCCTATGACCTTCGAATTGATACCCTTCCTAAAAGAAATGCTCTCTGTACCTGGGCTCAGCGGATATGAAAAACCTGTCCGCGACGTAATTGCCCGGGCATGGGAGCCACTGAGTGACGAATTGAGCCTCAGCAATTTGGGCAGCTTGCTCGCTTTGAAGCGTGGCGAAGGCCCTGATCCCAGACCAACTGCGATGATTGCCGTACATATGGACGCAATCGGTTTGATGGTAACCGCCATTGAAGATGGCTTTTTGCGATTCACCCAGGTGGGTGGCGTTGACCCGCGCATTTTGCCCGGTCAACCCGTTATCGTGCATGCCACCAAGGGCAAGGAAGCCCAGGATTTACCCGCCCTGGTGGTGATGCCCCCCCGCGCAACTTTTACCCAAGGAAGCTGGCACGGGACCCCCCCTGGCACAAACCTATTTGCTGGTCGATACCGGCTTGCGCCCCCCCAAAGACGTTGAAAACTCGTCCGCGTGGGCGATATCATATCTTTTGCCTCGCAACCGGAAGAGCTGGCCGGCGATACCATCGCCGGACACACCCTGGACAACCGCGCGTCTGTGGCTGCGGCCACGGTCGCTCTGGAACTGCTTGCCAAACGTCGCCATCTTTGGGACGTGGTGGTTGCTGCAACCGTGCAGGAAGAAGTGGGTTGCATCGGTGGTTTTGGATCCGATCAAAGTCAAGCCCGATTTGGCAATCGTGGTGGATGTGAACTTCGCGACCGGACCCGGTGGCAGTGGCAGCATGAACTTTGAAATGGGCGGTGGTTTGCCCTTAAACTGGGGGGGCGCTAATGTGCATCCCGCGCTTTATAAAGCCATGGAAAAAAAACGGCTGAAACTTACGAAATACCCATCTACAAAGACTTTTCGCCCAGCATGTCTGGCACGGATGCTTATGGCATCCAGGTCGCTGAAGAAGGCATTCCCGTGGTTGAAATCAGCATTCCCTTGCGCTACATGCACACGCCGGTTGAACAAGTTGCCATCAAAGATATCCAACGGGCTGGCAGACTGATGGCCGAATTTATCACCGACCTGCCACTCGATTTTATGAATACCGTGAAATGGGAGTAGACTATGGCTAAAACATTGGAAACCCCCCCAAAAACTTTCAAACCCAAAATGGGTAAAAAAAGAACTTGAACTTCTTAGCAAGCTGACCGACGCCCTGGGCGTTTCGGGTGACGAACAGGAAATCCGCCAAATCGTGATGGACGAACTGGAAGGCATCGCCGATGAAATGCGCGTTGACCATCTTGGCAACCTTTTGATGACCAAACTGGGCAAAGGCGAAAAACGCCTGCGCGTGATGGTTGCCGCGCACATGGACGAAGTCGGCTTTATGCTGATTAAAGACGAAGGCAAAGGTATCTTTGAGTTTCGTGTGGTGGGTGGCATTGACCCGCGCCAGCTGGTTGGCAAGCAAGTCATCGTTGGCCGCGACCATGTACCGGGCATCATCGGTGCCAAAGCAATCCACCTGACCACGCCCGAAGAACGCAAACAAACCTTGCCCGTAACGCAACTGCGCATAGATCTCGGCCCGGGTGGGTCCGCAAAGGCTAAACCCGGCGACCGCGCCACATTCGCGACCAAGCTCCAGGTGATGGGCCCCCACACTTTGTGCCAAGGCGCTGGATAACCGCCTGGGCGTTTACAACCTGATTCAGCTGGTGAAAAATGCTCCCGAAAACATTGACCTTTTGGCCGCTTTCACCGTGCAAGAAGAAGTCGGTTTGCGTGGTGCCAAAGTGGCAGCCTTTAGCTTTAATCCCGATATCGGCATCGCGATTGACTCAACCCCCCCGCGTTCGACTTGCCCCACTACGACGGCGAAGAGAACACCCTGTATCGCACCCATCTTGATGGTGGGCCGGCAATTTATGTGATGGACGGTGCCACAATCGCTGACCGACGTTTGGTTGACTGGCTGGTGGATACCGCCAAAGCCGAAAATATCCCCTGGCAATTCCGCCAACCCGCACCGGGTGGCACCGATGCTGGTGCGATTCACCGCGTGCGCGAAGGTGTGCCGAGCGTTTCGGTTTCTGTGCCCGGGCGATATGCCCACAGCGCGGCTGGAATGGCGCGCATTGATGATGAACTCAACACGTTAAGATTGCTTCACGCCGCATTGGCGCGTTTGGACGAAAATATCCTTTTAAGGCAGGAGTAAAGAATGACAGAAAAGAAACAAGATACATTACTGCAACTAATTAAAAAAAACTAGTTGAAACCCCTGGCCCTTCCGGGCAGGAACAAAAAAAATCCGCGCTGCAGTGCGCGAAGAAATCGAAGGCTATGCCGACGAAATCCGCACGGACGCTTTGGGTAATCTCATCGCGCGCGTGGGCAGCAAAAAAAGAAGGCGGTATGCGCGTGATGGTTTCGGCGCATATTGACGAAATCGGATTGATGGTCACCCACGTGGACGACAACGGTTTCGCGCGCTTTTTGGCGGTGGGTGGCGTGAGCCCCCTTCACTTGCATGGGCAACCGGGTCATCTTTATGAACGGCGCGCGTGGTGTGATTGGCATGGAACGCCTTGAACCAGGCAAAGTGCCAACGCTCGACCAAATGTATATTGACACCGGCGCGACTTCTGCCGAAGACAGTCCCGTTCAGGTCGGCGATGTGTGTGGCTTTGAACGTCCCTTTATGGACCTTGGCAAACGTTTGGTGGCAAAGTCGATGGACGACCGTATCGCGGCTGTTATCGCTATTGAAGCGATGAAGCAAATTAAAAAAACCAGCCCGAACGAGATTTACTTCGTGTTCAGTGTGCAGGAAGAAGTCGGTCTTCGTGGCGCGACGACCGCCGCTTATGGCGTGAACCCGGAAGTCGGCATCGCGGTGGATGTTACCGGCGTTGGCGATACGCCCAAGGGCTTTAAACTCAACGTTAAACTTGGTAATGGCCCCCCGCGGTGAAAGTGCGCGACAATTCCTTTATCGCTGATCCGCGTGTGGTTAAGTGGATGGTTAACGAAGCTGAAGCCCAGGGCTTGCCCTATCAAATGGAAGTGCTTACCTTTGGTGGCACGGACGGACGCGCCATCCAAATGACCCGCGAAGGCGTGCCAGCAGGGTGTCTATCCATTGGCAGCCGCTATATTCACTCGCCCAGTGAGATGGTTGACCGCGACGACGTGGAAAATTCAATCAAACTGCTGGCTGGCTTGCTGAACAACAAGATTGAGTTGGGCGAACACTAAAGTTTCGCTTTTCAGGCAAAACACCTTAGTCTTAAAGGCGATTATAATAAAAGCATGATGAAAAAAAACGCACAGTTGGCTGAAACCGGTAACACTATTGCTTGCAATACTCGTGTTGCTTGTTTCAGCTGGTTGTGAAGCGATTTTGAGTATTGACTTCCCCCCCTGGGAAGAACATGCTGGTGTGCCTACCAAAACGCCTGTGCCAGTCCTTTCAACGCCAACTGCCACATCGACACCGACCAAAGTTAATGTGGAAGCTACCGCTACCCAGACACCACGACAGACGCGCATGGTGATTTGGTTGCCCCCCCCGGAATTTGACCCCCCCGAAGCGGATAACGAGGCTGCCCGCTTGCTAAAAGCCCGCCTGGAAAACTTTGCCCGGAAAAATAAGATTGAACTTGATGTGCGCCTTAAAAATCCCATCGGTAACAGCAATTTGATTGAATCGCTGATTGCCACAAATGGGGGGGCCGCGCCTGATAACTTACCCGCTGTCGTTTTGCTTCGCCGGCAAGACCTTGATGCCGCCTACGCGCGCGGATTGGTTTACAACAACGATGAACTTGCCAGTATGGCGGGCGCGATAGACTGGTATAGCTTCGCCCGCGAAACAGTTAGCTATGATGGCGTAAGTTATGGTTTGGGTCTGTTTGGCGACCCGATGGTTTTGGTCTATAAAGCACAATCGGAATTGATACCAGGGAACGATTGGTTCTCGATGCATGATAATTTCGGGTATTTTGGATTTGCTGCTGATGACTCGCAAGGTCGCTTTTTGCTTTTGCTTTATCTGGCCGCGGGTGGCGAAACGCGTGACGCGCAAAACCACCTTGTATTACAGGAAGAACCCCTTGCACAAGCTTTGCAGGTCTTAAAAGATTTAGTCAATACAAAGCATTTAAATCATACTGTGCTCGAAATGCAGACGCAAAGCGCGGTTTGGCAAGCCTATAAAAACTGGCAACTTGATACGGCTGCTATGCCTGCCAGCATCGCATTAAAAGCGCTGGTAAGTGAAGAAACCGGTTATCCAGTTCCAGCGTTTAACCAGCCTGATTTTACGCTGACCGAGTCCTGGGCCTTGGCACTAACCCACCCAGATGAAAGCCAACAGGCTTTGGGCCTTTTGCTGATGCAGGATTTGACCAACACCGATTTTCTCGCCAAATGGAGTGAGGCACTGGGCTACGTGCCTGCCAAGTCAGCGTCATTGGGCGCGTGGACCAACGTGGAACTCAAGCCTGCCCTGGAAAAAAAACAATGAATATCGCCCTGCTTTACCCACGCGACGAAACCATCAATAGCCTCGGCCCCATTCTGCGCAACGCGACCCTGATGATTTTACGTGATAACGCTTCCGTGGAAGACGCTGTTCAGGCTGCACTTGAAGGTTTGAAATAAGACTTGAGAGATTGGATGTCATAACTATGGATGAATCACGACGAGAAGAGCCCGAATTGACAAACGAACAAAGCCCGACGGATTATTCTGATGAAAGTTGCAGAAAAAAAAGGAACCCAGTAAAGGCTTTGTGGCCGCGGTGATTGGTCTGGCGCTTGTAACCCTTGTGCTCGTCCTGATTGTGGTCATTACACCGCCGATCATGAGTCCGCAGGCCAAAGTAGCAGCAACCGCAATTTCGATTACCAAAACCATCGCGGCGAAAACGGGAGCCTATGTTGACCCGGATTTGCTGATTGAGCCATTGCCGGTTGAGAATGTGAGTGGCATCGCCATTTTAGGCGGGTTGATGGCACTTATCGTGCTGGGTGTGACCTTGCGCGAGTTTTTTCCTTTGGCGAAAGCGGAAAAAGAACTAAATTTTCCCTGATGATTTATTAAAAACGTCGTGAAGGCGTTTTTTTCTTTTAAGCCTGCTTGCACTTGGTATAATCGTAGCATCATGAAAAACGGACGGATAGCATGCAAAAACGACTCAATTACCTTATCCAAAACTTAGAAAATTATCAGCTAGACGCGGTAGCGCTCAACCCTGGACCAAGCTTAAACCATCTCACTGGGCTGGATTTCATTTGATGGAACGCCCTGTGGTGGCGGTCTTTTGGGCAGATGGCGCGGTGCAAATCATTTTGCCGGAACTGGAGCGCGCTAAACTTGCCAGGTTGCCTTTTGAAGTGCGTGTGAGCACCTTTGGCGACGTGATTGATACCTGGCAAAGCGTTTACACACAAGCCTTGGAAAGCGCGTCAAAAGACTCCCTGCGCATCGGCATTGAGCCAACACGCTTGCGCTATCTTGAACTGAACTTATTGCAAACCGCCTTGCCCAACGCAAAGTATGAAGATGGCAGCGCGTGCATCGCGCCATTGCGCCTGCGCAAGGACGCTTCTGAACTGGCCAAAATGAAACGCGCGGCGGAAATCGCCCAAAACGCTCTGCTTGAAACGCTTAAAACCGTGCGTCCCGGGCAAAGCGAAAAGCAAATCGCTGCCGAACTGATGGTTCAGCTCTATCGCGCGGGTTCTGACCCTGAACTGCCTTTCTCGCCGATTGTGTCTACCGGCCCCAACACAGCAAACCCACATGCTTCGCCAACCGACCGCCTTTTGAGCGAAGGGGGGGATTTTCTGCTGATTGACTGGGGGGGCGCGGGCTTTGAGCATTATTTCTCGGATATCACGCGCACTTTTAGCTGTGGTGAATCCAACGCGGAAATGCGTAAAATCGCTGAACTGGTGCGCCAGGCAAACGAAGCCGCGCGCCTGGGAGGCAAAGCCGGCATGACTTGTGGCGATATCGACCGCTTAGCTCGTGATGTCATTACCAGCGGCGGTTACGGCGAGCGCTTTACGCATCGCACAGGACATGGACTGGGCATGGAAGCCCACGAAGCGCCCTGGATTGTTGGGGGGGGCAGCCCGGTAGTGCTGGAAGAAGGCATGGTCTTTACCATTGAGCCAGGCATCTATTTGGAAGGCTCTGCAGGCGTGCGCATTGAGGACGATGTTGTCGTTACCACAGATGGACTACTAAGCCTTACTGATTTGCCACGTGAAGTCCTGCCACTTGAGACATTTTGCTAAGGTCTGATGCAGCAGAAAGGAAATAGAACCTTATGAAATTAAGCATTAAACAGATAAGCCTGGGCCCTCTCGAAACCAACGCCGTGCTTATTTTAGATGAAGAAAACAAACAAGCGATTGTCGTTGACCCAAGTTTCAACCCCCCCGAGCCTTTAGCCACCTGGGCTGAAAACGAAGGCATTGAGATTGTTCAGATTTGGATTACACACGGACACGCCGACCATACCGCGGGCGTGCCGGCACTCATGCGCGCTTTACCCCAACCAGCTGACTTGCTGATGAGCGCAGAAGCCTACGCCATGGTACAAAAACAGGGGGGGACGGAGTTTTTCGGTTACCCTTTGGAGCCTTTCCCAAAACCAACGCGATTTATTCAACATGGTGAGAAGCTGGGCTTCGGCAAAAACACTGAAATAGCTGAAGCACGCTTCGCGCCCGGGCACGCGCCTGGATCGGTGGTGTATTATTTGGCTGATGCGGGTGTCGCAATTGTGGGCGATGTCATTTTCAGGGCAGGTATCGGTCGCTGGGACTTTGAAGGCGGGAATTTTAGGGTGCTGACGCAATCCATTCAGGAACAAATTTTTACCCTGCCCGATGAAACCATCCTGCTGCCCGGCCATGGCCCCCAACACAATGGTTGGCTGGGAAAAGAAGCACAACCCATATTTGAGCTAGTAGCAAATTAAACAAAAAAAACGCCCACTTAAGTTGAGTGGGCGTTGTCAATTCCTAAAGCCAACCTTTAAATCGATTAAGAATTTTCATAATCACCAACTCAATCGTATCAGCAACTTGTTCAATACGGTCGATGGTGCGTTCAAGCTGCAAGAATAAAACTGACCAGGTATGTACTTTTGACGGGTCTGATTCATCAAGGTGTAAGCGACGTACAGCATCAATATAGAGTTTGTCGGCTTTTTCTTCTATCGCGTTTACTTCAATGAGACGTTTAGGCAATATCTTTGAACGTTTGAAGTGTTCAAATTCATCAAAGCAAGTTTTTAGAGCGACGGTACTTTGATAAATCAACTCCCCAAAAACAAGAGCTTCTTCGCGCATACTTTTCACGTTGTGCATGAATAATATCTGATAGATTTCTTCCATATAGTCCAGCACATCGTCCAGCGCCCACGACAGCGTGATGATATCTTCGCGTTCGATGGGTGTGATGAACTCCGCAATCAGTTTTTCCATCATCTGATGTTTTTTTTGTTGTCCGCGGCGTGTTCAACTTCATGCATCGCAAGCATTTGCTCATGAATCTTTTCGGGATCGTAGTTGTTGATGGTTTCTTTAAGTTGCGTTGCGGCGGTAATCGCGTCTGCCGCGATATCCATAAACATCTTGAAGTAGTTGTTATCTTTTTTTGCCATGTTTTTCCTTTACACTAAGATGAGCATGAGTAATTTTGTGACCAAATAACCCAACAACCCACAGCCTGGGAAGGTGAGCACCCAGGCCAGTACCATTTCTTTAACAATTGCCCAGTTCACCGAGCGAATGCGTCTTGAAGCACCAACGCCCATGATGGCGGTTGTTTGGTGTGTGTGGTGGAAACCGGCATACCTTTGAACAAGGAAGCAAATAAAAGAGAGATTGAGGCGGCGATATCAGCACTGGCGCCTTGGTAAGTTTCCAGTTTGACCATATCCAGCCCAACCGCTTTGATGATGCGCTGCCCGCCAATCGACGTGCCTATTGCCATGATGACCGAAGTAACGATTATCATCCAAAAAGGTATTGTGAACGACGGAGGCACAGCTTTGCCCTGCTTAGGTAAACGCCGATCAAAAACACGCCCATAAACTTCTGTCCATCTTGCGCGCCATGCATAAAGGCCATCGATGCCGCGCCAGCAATTTGCAGATTGCGGAAGAAACCGATAGTTTTACGCCGGTCAACGTTTTGAAGAGCATCTCAATAAGTTTGGTAATTCCCCAGCCCAGTCCAAAACCCATCACGGTTGAAATCAGCAATCCAGCGATGACCTTTATCCATTCTGCGCCATTTACGCCTGCGAAACTGCCCTGAAACGCCACCGCGGAACCGGTTAAACCGGCAATCAGCGCGTGACTTTCGCTGGTGGGGGATGCCAAAATACCAGGCAGCTGTCGCCCAGATGACAATGGATGCCAACGCGCCCATCAAGGCGACAGACGCGGCGTGGGGGTCTCCGCCGAAGTCGACCATGTTGGAGATGGTTACCACCACGTTGGTGTTTATCATAGTCATTACAAAAACGCCCAGGAAGTTGAAGACGGCAGCCATGATGATAGCACTGCGTGGCTTCATGGCGCGCGTGCCGATGGCGGTGGCAATGGCGTTGGGCGCGTCAGTCCAGCCGTTGACTAATATGACACCGATGGTTAATATGGTTGTAATGATGAGAGCGGGATTAGAGAATAGTGATTGTAGCGTTTCCAATGTCTGCACCTTTGATGTTGTCCTGGTGATTGTAAACTATATTTTACAAATAATGTGGAAAACGACACGAAATATAAAGTATTCTTAATAAATTGAGGGTGAAAACAAGCGGAGCGCAGCTAGTGCGCTTGTTTGTTTATACAGATTGATTTCGATGAGCTTTTAGCGAATTACGCTGATACTGTGCTTGATTTTTTTTATCAGAACCCGTGCTGGCACTTGCTTTTGCGGTATCAGACGAACTGGTATCTGATGAGCCATTCGCTGATGAATTGTTACTTGGCTTACTGGAGCTTATGCCACTGGGCGAGCGGTTATCGGTCGCATAGAAACCTTTTCCTTTAAATACAATACCTACCGGAGAATAAACCTTACGCAAGGCTTCTTCCGCACAAACTGGGCAGACAGTGAGCGGGTCATCAACAAAATGTTGAAATTTATCAAACTCATGTCCGCAGGCATCGCATTTATAAGCATATACTGGCATATCTATCAAAACTCCTATTACAATCCACAATAGTACCATAGATTTAACAAGATTTCCGCCCCCCCGCTTAAGGCTTTTTGATGAAACGCTAACAATGAAAAAGACTTTGGTATTATCTCCTTTGAGCCTGGGCGTGCTTTAAAGTATCATTAATGATAGAAGTCTGCATGAGCTGAACCTGAAGACTTTGGCGTTGAATTTTAATTTAGATCGAGAAATGCGATGAGCAAAGCAAAAAAAACACAATAAAAAAACAAGCTGAAAACGAAAAGCCCCCCCAGGCGCAAGCCCTGGATTTACACTGGCATCTTGCTTGGCCTGATTGTTTCGGCATTACTGGCATATCAGTTGCCACCCATTCGTAACCGCGTTGATACCCTTTATTCCAAGCTTTATTACAAATTCAATCCACCATCCGCATCGGTTTTTAGCCCGAGTCAGCAAGGCACGGTTGAAGCCATAGTCAAGCAAACCGACGCTGCTATGGCAGCCATAGCAAGCGAAGTCCCGACTGCCCAAGTAAACGAAGAAACGCTCTTAGTCACAGACGAAGCTACCCAAACGCCCACTGCGGAAGCCCCCCCACGCCATATCCTGTGCCCACGTCTTATACGATTGCAGGCATGGGCCTTGAATATCAAACTTTCAACAACTGCGGTCCTGCCAACGTGTCCATGAACCTGAACTTTTGGGGCTGGGAAACGAATCAGGAGAAAATGCGCCTGGCACTGCGCACGCATGACCACGACCGCAATGTGATGCTTGCGGAGATGCGCGATTATGTGCTGGAGAACACTGATGGACTGCATGCTATTTTGCGCTATGGTGGCGATTTGCAGGTACTCAAGGCTTTGGTTTCGGGTGGCTATCCGGTTTTAATTGAACGCGGTCATACCGACCCACAAGATGGCTGGATGGGCCATTACAGCATCATTCATGCCTATGATGACAGCACACAAACCGTGACCAGCAATGATACTTTGCTGAGCACCATCACGATTCCCTACGAAGAACTGATGCGCGACTGGCGTCACTTCGACGGTATATATATCGTCATCTACCCTGCTGACCGTGACGCGGATGTGCTTGCCCGCCTCGGTGTGCATGCCGATGAATCAGAAAATTTGCGCTTAAGTCTGGCGGAGATTGAAGCGCGTATTCCGCATGAAACGGGGCGCGAGCTTTTCTTTGCCTGGTATAGCAAGGGGCAGATTTTGGTGGCGATGGGTGAATATATGTCCGCCGCGCAGGCTTTTGACCAGGCTTTTGGTGTATACGCGACCCTGGATATGGGCGCGCGTCCCTGGCGCATGACCTGGTACCAGATTGGCCCTTACATCGCCTACTACCATTCAGGACGGTTCAGGACACCTTAGCTTTGGCTCAACAGACGCTGGATAACAGTCGCGAGCCAAAAGCCTTGCCCGAAAGCTATTATTGGGCAGGCATGGCTGCTAAAGCTATGGGCATGAGCGATGATGCCCGCGTCTGGTTTGAAAAAGCGCTTGAGTATCACCCAGGTTGGGATGTGGTGCTTGAAGCAATGGCAGATTTGCCATAGTTTGCCTGCCTATGCGTGTTTACATGAGCAAAAATTAGATTGTCAGTGCCCAAAGCTTTTAATGGCATCGTAAACAGCATTGTCTTTGTAAGGAATGCAATCTGTTACCCAGTTCCACCAAAAGTATCCCCCCCACGAATCTCTCATGGGTTTTTGGCATTTGATAATAGCGTTGTGCCATCTCAATCTTACTTTCCTGCGTCGCATCTGGGGGGGCTGTATTGCCACATTCTCCTATACCGAGAAATGAGACCGGAAAAATATCTCCCAGTTCTTTAAAAACACTCTCCCAGTCGGGTAAACAACCGTTATTATCATCTTCATAATAGCTAACCAAGCAATAATCAACAATATTTGCCAGCTCTTCTGGAATGTACTTTTCCGCCCAGGTAATCATATCCTGGTGTGGTGAATCAGTGCAGTAGAGTGTCAGCGCAATCTTTTCACCCTTGCTTTTTAGAAATTTTGCGACAGAAGACACCTTATCCACAATCAGCTCCGGGCTTTGCTTGATCCATTCCGTGCCGTTGATTTCATTCCCCCCCACTTCCCAAATGCTTACATAGGGCGCCAGGCTTTCATACGAATCTGTAAACCTTTTCAGATAACTTTCCGTATCTTTATAGCTATTCATCACATAGGAATCAACCGGACTGGCCATGATATCCGCGTATTGCGCTACGGATTTGAACAGGTTTATATAATCCACCGGTTCTATTTCGCTTGACATCACTATTCTGACCATCGGTCTTACTTCAAGATTCTTCAATCCGTCAAGGACATCTTCCAAGGCGATATCGTCATACCAGACATCATCGATGGTGAGCCCAAAAATCTGTTCCGCTTCCGGAGTACTCCTGTTCACACTATCGCATTGACAAAGAGAGATGATCAAGACAGCAAGCACCAAAACAAAGCTAACCGTCTTGTGGAATATTGATCTGGTTGAATACAATTTTTTTTATCTCCCATAAAACACCGCTTTTGTGGAACGAATTAATTCTTGTGACGTTTTAATCCTGCTTAACTTGAATAAAATTATACCCTTGCTTAAATAGTTCACTTTACTGTGACACTTTTTAGCGAAATATACTTAATAAGGGTATACTTTATGGTGGTATAAGGTTGGAATAGCATGTCTGAATTAATTAGCAATTTTCTTTTCATCTGGCAACGTTTTACGTGGGAAAGCCTGATTGACATCCTGCTGGTAGCAGCGTTTTTCGCGGTTTTTCTTTACCTTTTGCGCGACACAGAGGGACAGACCCTTTTGCGTGGCGCCCTGGTTGTTGTCATCGCTATTACCCTGCTTACTTCAATGGTCAATTTGCCCGCGTTCTCGTGGCTGGTATCCACGCTGACGCCGGTCTTAATATTATCTATACCGGTTATTTTCGCGCCTGAAATCCGGCGTGGCCTGGGGGGGCGGATGGGGGGGAAAATTGGCGAGCTTAATATCTTTGGCGCTAAGCGAAGTCAACGCGCTACGGAACAACTCAAGAAAACACTTGACGCAATAACCGACGCGGTTGTACAACTTTCAGCACGCAAACATGGCGCGCTCATTGTCATTCGGCGCAAGCAATATCTCGACCAATACTACAAAATGGCATCCTGCTTGACGCTGACGTAACACCACAATTATTGTTGCAAATCTTTTACCCAAATACGCCCTTGCACGATGGCGCGGTCATCATTGAAGACAATCGCATCAAGGCCGCTTCCTGCGTTATGCCACTTTCAAGCAGTGGTGTGCTGTATGTTTCAGTAGAACGTTCCATGGGCTTACGTCATCGGGCGGCGTTAGGCATCAGCGAAGTGAGCGATGCAATCGCTGTGGTCGTTTCAGAAGAAACGGGCACAATTTCAATCGCTCAGGAAGGCCGGCTTATTCGCCGACTGGACAGCGACCGCTTGCGCAACAGCTTGCACGCTTTTATGACTCTTCAGGTAACCGAGATTGATAAGAAATCCCGCACAGGATTTCTCGGTTTATTTAGAAAGAAAACGACCAAAGGGGAGGATTAGGCAATGAAAAAAACTACTTAATAAAATCATTTCATTATTGCCAATTGTCCTGTTGTCGTTGGTGTTAGCTTTCTTTGTTTGGTTTCTGCAGTTAACTCAAAAGATCCCACAGAAGAAATAACTTATAACAAACCTATCCCCCCCATTGAAATACTCGGTCAAAACCCACAGTACACAATTACTGAACAAAGTGTGAGCAATGTTACCGTAACGATTAAAGCACCACGTTCAGTTCATAACGCCCTGGCAAATGATATGAAACTCATCCGCGCGACAGTGAATATCTCAGTCCTTCAAGATGGATATGCCGAGCTTGAACCCGAATTCCTGATAGGCATTAAACCTGCCAAACTGGTTGACTTCAACCCCAAAACAGTAAACCTTACGATTGAAAAACTCATTACCAAAACTTTTGATATTGTTATCAATCAAATCGGCAATTTATCCACCGGGCTTGAAGCACGTCCAGCTCGTTTGGATGTGCGAGAAGTTCAGGTTACCGGGCCTGAATCACGCGTGTCAAAAATAACGGAGTTACTTGCCACGGTAGATATGAGCACCATTATAGGAAGCCTAAATAAACAGGTCGATTTAATCGCGGTGGATGAACAAGGCAATATCGTTGATGGCGTTACCATAAACCCTTCAAGAGTGACGGTAAATATTCCTGTTCTGCAAAGAGGTGGCTACAAAAATGTATTCCTGGCCCTGGTTCCTTTGGGGGGGTCGCCTGCTTATGGTTATCAAATCACTAAAACTGAAATTATTCCGCCAATGGTCACCGTTTACACAAACAGCCTTAGCCAGATTGACAGTGTGCCTGATTTGATTGAAACCACCCCCCCAGTTAATCTCAATGGGCGGGATAAAAGTTTTGAACAAGTGGTAACGCTCAACCTGCCTGCCGGCGTAAATTTGGCCAGTGACGTTGAAATCATTGTTAAAATAACCATCGAACCCACAATCACCACCAAGACCATTCGGGGGGGAATTCCAATCACCTTGATGAACACACCCGAAGGATTTGATGTGATGTTAAACATTACTACTGTAGACGTGTATTTGACAGGGCCAACACATTTGCTGGCGGAATTAACTGCACAAAATTTGACTGTTGAGATAGATCTAAGTGATTTTAAAGCCGGCACCCATCAAGTTAACCCCCCCGCGGTAATATTACCAGCTGCGTCTATTAACTATCTCATTGTGCCCGATACGGTTGAGGTTCGTCTTCAACCCCCCCGTTAAGGACATGAAATTCAAGGATTAATTATGCAAAAACCTGTTGTAGTACTCGTTGGAAGACCTAACGTTGGCAAAAGCACGCTTTTCAATCGCCTGATTGGCGAAAGACTGGCGATTATTGATGATATTCCAGGCACCACGCGCGACCGCCTGGTTGCTGAAGGCAACTGGGCTGGTTATGATTTTTCGTGGTAGACACCGGCGGTATTGACCCGAGCAAACAACGCACGCAGGAACCGCTTTCAATCGGCTCAAAGGAATTCATCCGCGACATTCGCGAACAAGCCGAAATTGCCATGGCCGAAGCGGATGTTATCCTGCTCATGGTAGACGCTCAACAAGGCGTAACCCAGGCCGACCTGGAGCTGGTGGATATTCTCAGACGCCGGCAAGTAAGCAGCGATGGTACCGACCCGACGCCTGTCTTGCTGGTAGCCAACAAAGCGGAAAGCAAATCAGCATGGCTGGGTTCAATGGATTTTACTCCCTGGGGGGGCTTGGCGAGCCTTATGCCATCTCCGCCATCCATGGCACGGGCACGGGCGATCTGCTCGACGCAGTTGTGGCGCATTTCCCCCCACGCCATCGATGACGATACCGCAGATGAATCGATTAAGGTTGCCATTGTGGGTAAACCCAATGCCGGAAAAAGCAGTTTGCTAAATAAAATTGTCGGGCAGGACCGCATGATTGTCAGCAATATTCCTGGCACCACCCGCGATTCGATTGACACAAGATTCACATACGAAGACCAGGAATTTACGCTAATCGACACGGCCGGTATTCGCAAACGCGGTTCGATTAGTCCGGGCGTTGAAAATTTTCCGTGTTTCGCGCGATGCAATCGATTGAACGTTGTGATGTTGCTATCCTGGTGATTGACGCGGTTAGCGGCATTACCGCCCAGGATACCCATATCGCCGGCTTTATTAAAGACGCGTGGAAGAGCGTTATCCTGGCGGTGAACAAATGGGATCTAATCGAAAAGGACAGCTATACCGCGATTGAATTTGAAAACCGTATCAGGCAGGAACTCAATTTTTTGCCCTACGTGCATTGTGTTTATTTCAGCAGAAACTGGCCAACGCGTGCATCAAATTTTGCCACTGGTGATGGAAGTTCAAAAAGAGCGCCTGTATAAGATGAGCACGTCGCAACTGAATAAGATTTTGGTCGAAGCGCAGGACAAGCATCAGCCACCCGGCGGCACAGGCAAGCCCTTCCATATCTATTATGGCACCCAGGTGCGCAGCGAACCACCTACTTTATGCTTTATTGTAATGACCCCAAACTGGGACATTTTACTTACTTGCGCTATCTGGAGAATCAAATCAGGCAAGTCTATCCATTTTTGGGCACTCCTGTCCGACTGGTTCTGAAAAAAACGTGAACGGACCGAACGTCCCGAGCGACCGAAAAACGGTAAGCCTAAGGAACGTGGCACAAGTCGCAAGAAAAAAAGCTTAAATCAAATAGTGTATAATAGCGCGTTAATGCTTATAATGTATAGCGATTGGAATAATTGTGACAGAAAATAACACTGAAAAATAAATCAAGCTGAAGAAACAGTCCTTCAGATACCGACAGAGATTGTTGAAACGCAATCCGAAGTGGACGCGTTAGATATCACCGCTGCCGAAGAAAACCAGAAAGGCGAAAAACCCCCCCAAAGTAGCGAAAAAGCTTTCTGGAAGGACCTTATCCAAACGATTGTCATGGCTGTGGTAATCTTCCTGGTCTTGAATACCTTTACATCGCGGGTGAAAGTCTTTAACGTCAGCATGCAACCCACCTTGAAGCAAGGTTATCTCATTGTAGTCAGCAAAATGGCTTATAAATTTGGTTCCCCCCCCAAACGGGGCGACATTATTGTCTTTCATCACGCCGGCGTAGAAGATCAAGACTACATCAAACGCGTGATTGGCTTGCCCGGCGACGTGGTAGAGATTAGTGGCGGTGTGGTGAGCATCAATGGCACACCCTTAACCGAACCTTACATTAAGGAAATGCCACGTTATACACTCACCGAAACGGTGCCCGAAGGCAAACTCTTCGTGTTGGGCGATAACCGCAATCAGTCAGATGATTCACATAGCTGGGGGGGCTTTGTGGATTTTGACTGGGTGGTCGGAAAAGCTTTGTTTGTCTATTGGCCTTTGGATAAAATCAAACTGTTAACCGGGCCAGATTTGCTTGAAAACGGCACAAACCCGAACATGGGCAGCGAGAATCCCCCCGCAAAGTTTTTACCTGCCTTGGGTCACTTTGCCTGGTAAATTGAAGGAAATGACGGATATAAACTTGCCCAAAAACCCCCGAAACTTGCCCGAACTGTTACTTGGGCAGAATTTCCCGCCAAACGCGCAGTATGGTTGTGATGCACAATGGTAAGCCACTTACTTTTACTGCATTTCCCGCGTGGGCTTGCGATGTATGCCATGCCTTTGTTTATGACCCGCAAGCTTTGATTGAACTAAGACTTTTGCTGGGCGCGAACAATCTTAATTCAGTTGAGTCTAAGGCGGGAAAACGCGCGGTAAAAAGGCGCAAAATGAACAAAACGCGTAAAGCCAAAACCGTTGACCCAAAATAGGCAGACACACACAATAAATAGCATAGCCACTTTTCTGCTTGCCAATCTGAAGTGGCATTTTTCAAAATAAAAGAGAATGCACAAAAATCATCTCCCAGATGATAAGTGTCATGAAAATGAGACATTCTCTTAAAGTAATGTTAGAATGATTTGTTATCATTTGACTATGAATTTTCAAAGTGCTATGATATGAATGCATAAGGAATTATAAATTATTTATTTTGTTCATTAACATCGGAGGTAGATTTTATTATGAACGCGATTTTATTATCTCGTATTATTGGCGCGGTTGTTCTCGGTATCGTAGGCGCAATTTTTGGCCAACCTATATTTGAAGAAATTCAAACTTGTCTCAACTTCACGGCAAACCCAAGTCCTGGCTTGATTGTGGCTGTTTCCGCTGCTGTGTTTTTTTGTCATTGGCTTTATTATCACACCTTGTATAACTATCAAGCCTATCCAGGGCTTAAAGAAACTCTTTAAAAAAAAGCCAGCGCACAAGCCTTGCTCAGCGGTATGGCGGGTCTGTTGATTGGTTTTATAGCGTCAGCAATTACAGCCTATCCTTTATCGTTGCTTCCCAAACCTTTTGGCTCGATTATGCCATTTGTAGCCCTGGTTCTTTTTGGCTATTTGTTTTCCATTTTGTTGGCATCGCGCAATGAAGACATCGTAGCAGCCCTGCGAAGCTTCAATGACAGACGCCCATTGCGTGGCAAAGATGGCAGTGGAGCAAACGCGCGAAAGATTTTGGTGGATACCAGCGCCATTATTGATGGACGCATTGTGGATATAGCCGAAACCGGTTTTCTGGGTGGCAGTTTGATTATCCCCGTTTTGTGCTCAATGAGTTGCAGTTTGTATCGGATTCTTCCGACAGCTTACGCCGTCAACGTGGCCGACGTGGTCTCGAAACGCTGACTGAACTCCAGGAAAACAAAATCGTGCCCATTACAATCAGCGACCTGGATGTTGAAGGTGTGCGCGAAGTTGATGATCGCCTGGTAATTTTGGCGCGACAGATGAATTGCCCCCCCATCTTAACCAACGATTTCAACCTAAACCGCGTGGCAGAACTGCAAGGTGTTGAGATTCTAAACATCAACGATCTGGCCAATGCGGTAAAAGTTGTCTTATTGCCTGGTGAAGGCTTTACAGTAAAAATTATCCAGGAAGGCAAGGAATACAGCCAGGGCGTTGGTTACCTTGACGATGGCACGATGGTAGTGGTTGAGAACGGTGAACACTATATGAACGAAGAGCTTTATGTAACGGTCACCAAAATCCTGCAAACTTCGGCAGGACGTATGATTTTCGCCAAGCCTGACAATGAATAGGAGGTTTAGATGTCCCTGAAAATTTACAACACCCTGAGTCGTTCAAAAGAAGAATTTGAGCCCATTGAAGCTGACAAAGTGCGCTTTTATGTCTGCGGGCCTACGGTCTATGCAGAGGCGCATCTCGGGCACGCCATGTCGGCTTTGGTCTTTGATATTGTACGGCGTTATTTGATGTACTCCGGCTATGACGTGAATTTTGTCATGAATTTCACCGATGTTGATGACAAAATCATCGCAAAAGCAAATGAAATCGGCGCTGACCCCCCCTATGAACTGGCGGAGCATTATATCAATGAGTACAAACGCAATCTGGCAGAATTGAACATTTTGCCCGCGACCAAAATCCACGTGCCACCGAAGATATGCCCCCCCAGATTATTAGCATGATTGAAGCTTTAATCGAAAAAGGGCATGCCTACGAGGCGCATGGCGATGTCTACTACCGTGTCGAATCCAAAGATGATTATGGCAAGCTTTCCGGACGCAAGCTGGCAAGCATGAACGCCGGCGCGCGCATTGAAGTGGACGAGCGCAAAGAGCACCCCCCCATGGACTTTGCCTTGTGGAAAGCCGCCAAGCCCGGTGAGCCCGCCTGGGACAGCCCCCTGGGGGGGACAAGGCCGGCCCGGCTGGCATATTGAGTGCTCCGCGATGAACATGACCCATCTCGGCGAGCAAATTGACATTCATGGCGGTGGAAATGACCTTATCTTCCCGCACCACGAAAACGAAATCGCCCAAACCGAAGCCGTAACCGGCAAGGAATTCGCGCGGGTGTGGATGCACAATGGCATGATGAGCCTCAAATCCGAAAAGATGTCAAAATCCCTGGGTAATATGATTACCGTCGATGAATTCCTGGCTGATTACCCAGCGGATGTCATGCGTTTGTGGGTCTTGGGTGGTTCATACCGCGGACCATTAGTTTACAGTGAAGAGGTTATTGAACAAACGGAACAGGCATACAAACGCTTGTTAAACGCCAAAAAAGCTGCTTTACCTGGCGCGGCTGGCTTGCAAGCCGATGCCCTTGCAACACTGCAAAACGAAGCTGAAAAGGCAAAAGCGGATTTCAAAGAAAGCATGGATGACGACTTCAATACTGCTGGTGCCGTGGCAAACTTGTTTGAACTGGTCAAAACGATAAACCAGGCGCGGGCAGATGGTGCCACTGACGTTCAGCTTGCCCAGGCGCAAGGCGTTTTTATGGAACTGGCTGGTGTTTTGGGCTTGACCCTGGAAGAGAAAAAAAGCGCAATCCGCTTCAGATGCTGACGCTTTCATTGACCTGCTGGTGGCTTTAAGACGCGACCTGCGCGCGGAGAAAAACTGGGCTCTTTCGGACAAAGTCCGCGATGGTTTAAAGGAACTCGGTGTCAACCTGGAAGACAGCAAAGACGGCACAAGCTGGAGCTGGGAATAGACAATATCGTTCATTGCCCTGAGTAGAAATAGTAAACCCATACAGGGTTAAAGGGCTTGAGTTTCGTCATTCCTTATTACGTTTCTCAAGCCTATTGTCTTCATGGAATCATAAAGCAGATGGAATAATCAATGAAAGAATGGATCACAGGAAGAAACCCGGTATTTGAAGTTTTGCGCGCCAAACGACGGCATGCTTTTCGGCTCTTTGCCCTGCGTGGCATGCGCATGGAAGGACATCTGCCGGAAATAGTCGAGATGGCAAAAGCGCGCAAACTGCCCATCCACGAAGTGCAACGCTTTGAACTGGATAAAATCGAACGCAATAACCAGGGCATTGCCATTGAAGTCAGCGAATATCCTTACCGGCCTTTGGACGATTTGATTAAGCACAGCCAGTCCACGGGTGAGGCATCATTTTCTTGCTACTTGACACCATCCAGGACCCGCAAAATCTGGGCACACTCTTGCGCACTGCCGAGATTATGGGCGTGCATGGTGTGATTATCCCCAGCGCAAAATCCGCGCTGATTACACCAAGTGTGGTAGCGTCTTCTTCCGGCGCGTCGGAACATCTGCTTGTTTCTCAGTTTAATTTAGCCCAGGCGATTGACCGCCTAAAGGAGCTGGATATCTGGGTGTATGGGCTCGATGAAGATGAGCGTTCCCGCACACCCGCTCAGCTGAACCTGAAAGGCGGCATCGCGATTGTGGTGGGCAACGAGGGGGACTGGCCTGCGCAGTTTGGTGCGCAAGAAATGCGATGAGATTATGCGCATCCCGCAGTATGGCAAGATTGACTCGCTCAACGCCGCCGTTGCTGGCTCAATCGCGATTTACCTGGCGCGCCAGGCGCGGGTATAATTGCGCACATCTAAGTACGAAGATAAGAAATAAATCTCGCCTAGCTCAACACTTCCAACTTAGCCATGGACGCGACGAGCGCTTTGAGTCCGTGACCCTCAAAGTAGACTTCCACGGTTTCGTCGCCAAATTCGACTTTGCTGCTCTTCACCACCCCCCCGTCCGTAAGTGGCGTGGCGAACTTGTTGGCCAGCTTTATAGCGTGTTTTGGGTGGCTCTTTGGGGATGTTTCTGCTTTGCATCCAGGCGGGATTTTCCCATCTTGAAACGCCCGACCGCCCGCGCGAAGTGCCCGACCCATAACCGGACTCATAACCGCTCCCATATCCAGACCCATAAGCCGAGCCATAGCCCGAACCGCGTCCATAGCCGACCCCCCCTGTGTCATAGTTGAAGCGGCTGGGCAAACCACGTGGACTGCCACTCAGATAGGCTTCGGGGATATCGTCCAAAAAGCGCGATGCCAGGGTGTCTTCATAAGAGCCATAAGGACTGCGCCGTCGTCGCGCGCGGCTTAAGGTAAGTTTGGATTTGGCACGGGTGATGCCCACGTAAAGCAAACGGCGCTCTTCAGCGAGTTCTTCTTCGTCATCCGTCGCGCGACGGTGGGGCAAAATGTTCTCATCCAGCCCAACAATAAAGACGTTCTCAAATTCCAGCCCTTTGGCAGCGTGCAGGGTGAGCATGGTTGGCGCGTCAACTATCTCGGGCAAGGTGTCGGCATCGGATACCAGCGCCATCGCTTCCAAAAATTCAGCCAGGCTTTGGTCTTCGTATTCCAACACGACCGAGCGCAACTCCAGCAGGTTTTCCCAGCGGTCTTGGCCTTCTTCGCTTTTATCGCGGATGTAGCTTCGTAGCCGGTGTCCACCACAATGCGGTCAAAAGCAAATCAGGCTGTTGTGCTGAGCGGTCTCGCGCCAGTTAAGCAGCATCTTGCCAAAACTGCCAGCTTGGCGCCTTCGCGACCCATCTCTGCCAGCAAATCCGCGCGCCCCCCCTGTGCCAAATCAAGCAGCACTTCGCCCATGCTCAAGCCACTGGCTGTTGCCTGGGCTTGCAGGCTTTCCTGCGTTTTCGCGCCTATCCCACGTGGGGGCAGGTTGATGCAGCGACGCAGAGAGATTTCATCCAGCGGGTTATGTACCAGGCGCATAAAAGCGAGCATATCCTTGATTTCGCGCCGCCCATAAAAGCGTTGCGCGCCGACTAGGCGGTAGTTGATGCCTTCGCGCCGAAAGGCTTCTTCAAAGAGACGCGACTGGGCGTTGGTGCGATACATGATAGCAAAATCACTTGGATTTTGGCGTTTGGTAATGATGCCATCGAGAATCGCCCGAACGACTGAATCGGCTTCATCGCGGTCGTCTTCAGCCACAATCATGGTGATTTTCTCGCCTTTGGAGCGCACGGTTTCAAGTTCTTTGTGGGTGCGGTTTTTGTTGGGTTCAATAACCGCCATGGCGCTGTCCAAAATGGTTTGCGTGGAGCGGTAGTTTTGTTCAAGCAGATAGACTTTGGCGTTCTTGAAATCTCTTTTGAAGCGTTCAATGTTGCGATAGTCCGCCCCGCGCCAGCGATAGATGCTTTGGTCTTCGTCACCGACAAGGTAAAGATTTTGGTGCATACTGGCAAGGTTTTTGATAATCATGTACTGCGCCATGTTGGTGTCCTGGAACTCGTCCACCAGAATATGTTCAAACTTGTGCGAGTAAGTTTCACGCACGATGGGGGGGTACTCATCTAGCAGTTGCGTGGTGTAAACGAGCATGTCGTCAAAATCCATGGCGTTGTTTTGACGAGCCGTTCCTGATAGATGCGATACAGCCGTTTGGTTTGTTCGTCGCGAAAGTCTTTAATAGGGTAGTTTTCCGGGGGGGTAATTAGGTCGTTTTTGGCGCGCGAAATTTCGTTAAGATAGGATGCGGGCCGATACATCTTTTCGTCAAGGTTGTTTTCCTTGATAATTTCTTTGAGAAGTGTGGTTTGGTCATCCTGGTCAAAGATGACAAAATCGCGGGTGACAGGCAAAAGATCCGCTTCACGACGCAGGATTTTGCCACAAACCGAGTGGAAGGTGCCCAGCCAAATGCCTTCAGCGTTACTCCCCCCCAGAATTTTGTTCACGCGGTCGCCCATTTCGCGCGCGGCTTTGTTGGTAAAGGTGACCGCCAAAATATGCCACGCGGGCACGTTCATCGCGCCGATTAAATAGGCAATGCGGTAGGTTAGCACACGGGTTTTGCCCGAGCCTGGCCCTGCCAAAACAATGGTCGGACCAGCTGGCGTGGCGACGGCTTTTTGTTGTTGTTCGTTGAGAATTTTCAGTAAATCGTCCATGGTTTTGCCCTAAAACTTTATCATACCATCTTAGAAGACAAATATTTTCAAAGCACCCAGCGCCAAACCAGAAAGCACCAGCACCCATGGTGGGACTTTCAGGAATATCAAAGTTGCCAGACCGCCTAAAGCGAGTAGCGCGGTCCAGATGTCCACCACACCGTTCTGTGCCAGGGTAACGCTGACCATCAGAATGAGCGCGACCGTGGCGACATTCACGCCGGAAAGAAACGCGCTGGCAAGTTCGCTCTCGCGCATTTTGACGATAGGCGCGGTGACCGCGACAATCACGAACGAAGGCAAAAAGACTCCCGCCGTGGCGGCAAGTCCTCCTTTTAATCCATCAAGAAAGGTGCCATTCAGACCCGAGGCCAAAAAGCCAACATAGGTGCTTGATGCCAAAACCGGTCCAGGTGTGATTTGCCCGATGGCGATGGCATCGGTGAGTTGTTGCATGCTCAGCCAGCCAAAGCGATTGACGATATCATCTTGTATCAAACCAAACAGCACCATCGATGAGCCAAACAAAACCGTGCCCGTGCGCAAAAGTAAAGGAAGATGTTTTTGACAGTGGGCAAGTATTTTTCGACGAGCTCCACAACAGGCAAAACGAAGAGCATCATTGATGGAGGCGCTTTTTTTATTCTTTGGAAAACCATTTTGGATAAAGTGAACCACTATCATCACCAAGCCCGCGCCAAGCAGGATGATGACTTCATCCACCCCCTAGTATTTTCGCGACGATTATCGCGATAAATAGCGGTATTTGTTTCCAGTTGGTGTAACTGCTTTTGGCAAGACGAAAAGTTGAATCAAGCACGATGGCTAAAACCAGTGGATTGAGGAAGTAAAACAGCCCCCACCATCTCGGGCAACGCGCCATAGCGCATGTAAACCCAGGCCAAAATCAACGCCGAGATAATCGCTGGCAAGATGAAACTGATGCCCGCGACCAGCAAGCCCGGATAGCCCGCGTGCACATAACCGACATGGTAGCAGGTCTCGCTGGCGTTGGGGGGGCCGGGGGGGATGATGTTTGCCGCGCTGAGCAGGTCTAAAAGTGTTGCGGGGGGGTGACCCATTTGTGTTTGTGCACGTATTCGCGTTCCATCATCGCCACATGCGCGGTAGGCGCGCCAAAACTGGTAGAGCCGATTTGAGATTGACCAGCATCAAATCCAGCAAGCGTTTCCGTAATGGAATTTCGCTGGCTTTTTCCGGCGCGTTTTCATCTGGGGGGGTTTGGTCACCAGGCACGGTGACAGATTCGGGCGTAAGCTCTTTTTCGGACATAACGTTTAAACCTTTAATCTAGGGATATTGAGCAGGATATTTTCAAGCACAAGCCGCGAATTGACGTTCGCGTCGATTTGTTCCAGCCCCCTTTTCATGGGCCTTGAGTATCGATTCAATTTGGGGGGGCAGGCTAAGCTGGCTGGCAACTGTTTTGACCACATCACGCTGCGCGAGATTCACGATGGGTAAGTCTGCTCCGCTGTGGGCAATCATCACATCGCGCCAAAAGGTAAGCCAAACCGAAAGCAGGGTGGAGATATTTTCGCGCTGACTGCCCTTGCGCTTTGAAACGCCTTCAGCGTATTGCAGGCGCGCGCGTTTTGTTTCCGGCAAGATCTCGTGCAGCTGGGCGAGCGTGTCGTGGTATTGTTCGAACAAGTCCGGATTTTGCGCGAAATGTATCGCTGTTCCCACGCGTCCGCCGGCGAGATGGGCAATCATTTTTGCATCATCTTCATCCAAATCCAGTTCGCTTTGCAAGACCCTGGCAACAGCGTCTACACTCATCGGGCGTAGACGTAATATGCCACAGCGTGAAGCGATGGTTTCCAGCAGGTTTTCGCGCGCGTCAGCGGTCAAGATGATAATCGCCCGGGCTGGGGGGGTTCTTCGAGCGATTTGAGCAAAGCGTTCGATGCCGCGACGGTCGCGTTTTGAAAGTCGGGGGGGATAATCACCATGCGCCATTGGCTCTGATAGGGTGCCAGCGCCAGGCTTTGTTGCATCTGGCGCACCTGGTCAATTTTGATATCCCGCGTGTTTTCGATGGGGGGGCGCAAGATGGTCAAATCGGGCCAGGCTTCCGCCTCAATTTGCCGGCAGGCCTGGCACGCGTTGCAAAAGTCGTGTTTGGCAGGCGGGTTTTGGCAGTTAAGCGCTTTCACAAAGGCTTTGGCAAGCGTCAATCGCCCAACGCCTTCGGGTCCCGTGATGAGATAGGCATGGCGCATATTGCCAGGTTCGCATTGTCGTTTGAGATAATTCACCGCGCCGTCGTGGCCAAAAATCTTCCAGGTCATAAGGGAATTTTAGCACATCTATAAGCTTAAAAGCGTAAGCCAGCGGGGGGGTTCTTGTTTAAAACTTTCGTGTATAAGGTGTACTACACACTTCCCAGCAGAAGATGGATGCCCAAATAGAGCCCACCACACAGGAACATGACCAGGACAGGATTCCATTTCAACTTGCGCATGGCGAAAAAAGCAGCTCCGAATAGCACCAGGCCAATCCAGTTAAGATTTTCAATTGTTTGCGCTTTCTGCCCGAAAAGAAGATTTAATAGAATGCCCAATCCAGCAGAGGCGATGAGCGCGATCACCACCGGTCGCAGGCTACCCAGAATACTGTTCATCGTGTCCAGGGTTTTGTAGCGATAATAGAGATACGCCAGCAACGAAACGATAATCAGCGCAGGGAAGATACTGCCCAGGGTGGCAATTATCGCGCCAGGGATGCCAGCGATGCGGTTGCCTACGAATGTGGCACCGTTCACGACGATGGGGCCAGGGGTCATCTCGGCGATGGTCACCAAGTGGCTAAACTCTTCCACGGTAAGCCAGCCATGTTTTGCCACGATCTCGCTTTGAATAATGGGCATGGCGGCATAACCGCCACCGATGCTAAAAAGACCAACGATTAAAAAGCTTAAAAAGAGCTGAAGGTAAATCATACAAGCAAGACCCGCTTTCTGTCCCATAAGTTGAGAAACACGCCTATCAACGCTGCAGTCAGGATGATAAAACGACGTTGACATTGAAGAGAAAAGTGGCGACGAAAGCAGCTGCCAGCATGAAGACGTGCACCGGGCGCTGGCGTTTGGAGAGATTAATCGTCAAATCAAAGACAACATCCAAAATCAAAGCTGCCACACCAGCCTGCATGCCTTTTAGCATCAAATTGACGTACTTGTTTGTGGCAAAGGCCTCATAGAAAACGAAATGATGGTCAGGATAATCATCGGGGGGGGCAGGATGGTGCCCAAAACCGAAACCGCCATACCCGCAAAACCCGCCACACGCCGACCCACGAGAATAGACGCATTGACCGCGATGGCACCCGGCGAACTTTGCGCCAGGGCGATGAGATCCAGCATTTCGTCTTCGTCTATCCAGCCCAGTCTTTCAACAAAAGCCTTGCGCATAAAGTTGACAATCACAAAGCCCCCCCACCGAAGGTGAAGGTGCTGATATAGAGCATATTAATGAAAAGAGTCCACAGCTTAGAGCGCTGCGATTTGGTCTTTGATTCGGCTTCCATAATTTATAAAGTATATCTTAATGTCTTGAAAAACCCTGTAAAAACATATTATATTGTTGGCATAATGCTCAAGCCCTATGGTATATTTTCGTTAAGATGGCGATACACGGTTTAATCTCCCAACTGCCGCCGCCCTATTACGAAGCGGTAAAGAAGATATGGTCGGACCTGGACTGCAGATTCGGCATAAAGTTCGTGTGGCATAATCCTATTCCCCCCCATTTCAGCTGGCAAATTGCCGAAAACCATGATAATAACGCGATTGTTCCTCTTTTAGACTCTTTCAGCAAAGAACACAAGCCATTCTATATAGAAACACAGGGCCTGGCGCGTTTCGATGGCGAAGAAACGGTCCTGTTTATCAAAATTGTGCCTGAAAAACAAGTTGTAGAAATGCACAAAAAAACTATGGGAGTTGTTGTTAGCCCACAGCCAAACGGTGAGTATGCTTTACAGCCCAAAAACCTGGATACCGCATATCACTTTGGCGAGTCAGGGATTAACAGAAGCCACAATGCGCGAGATAAAACAATTTTTGGCCCCCCCAGAACCGTTCCTGTGGCGCATGCGTGTGGATAATATCCTGCTCGCCAGCCAAAGCTCTGAGGACAGCTTTGATGTAAGCCATCGTTTTCAACTTGGCGAGGGTTTAATCGCACTAGATATCCCATTTAAAAAAAGGAGCATAGCATATGACGATTGCATTAAGTGTGCGTAATTTATCTAAAAGCTATAATGGCAAACCAGCGGTAGATGAGATCTCGTTTGATGTCCGCGCTGGCGAAAAATTCGTTTTTGTCGGACCCAACGGCGCGGGCAAAACAACAACCATCAAAATGATTACCACCCTGCTTGAAAAAGACGCCGGTGAGATTGCTTATGGCGACTTGCTCGTAGGACGCGACGATTTCGCTATCCGAAACAAGATCGGCGTTGTCTTTCAGCATCATGTTTTGGACGAAGACTTTACTGTGCGTGAAAATTTAATTTGTCGGGGGGGTGGGTTTTATGAATTGAATGCCAAGGAACTCAAACAGCGCGCTGACGAAGTGATCCAGGTGCTGGATATGAGCAGTTTTGCCAATCAGCGTTATGGAAAGTTGAGTGGCGGACAACGGCGTCGCGCGGATATCGGGCGGGCGCTGATGCAAAGCCCGGAGTTTCTCTTTTTAGATGAACCCACAACCGGACTTGACCCCCCCCAAACCCGTCGCGTGGTCTGGGAGATTATCAACGGTATTCAGCGCGACCTGGGCACAACGCTCTTTTGACCACACACTACATGGAAGAAACCGATGATGCCAGCAGTGTGTACATCATTGACCACGGCAAAATTGTGGCTTCCGGTTCACCTGCATCGTTGAAGAAAGAGCACGCGCCTAACCTTTTGAATATTTACAGCAAAACACCGGAATCGGTTGTCCGTTTTCTGACAGACAAGGGTTACGAACCAACTCTGATTGATACCACTGTGCGCGCGATCATACCCAACGCTTTTGACGCGCTGCCGTTGATTGAAGCTTTGCGCGACACTATTGACAACTTTGAGCTGGTCAATGGGCGAATGGATGACGTTTTTATCGCCATCACTGGAAAGGAATTACGAGAATGAAAGCAGTTAATCGTATTGCAAAACGAATTTTTACTCTCTTTTCAGAGACCGTTCCGCCATTTTTTACACTTTGGCAACGGGTATCATGATTGCTGTGTATCTGTTTTTCCTGGACAAAGCGTTCTTTTCTGAAGAGCAACTCCAGCTGGTGCCAGAACTTGCGGCTATTCAGGATAGTTGGCTGATGGCTGGCATCGCAATGATTACTTCATTCTCGGCAAGTTTTACCGCGCTTTCGCAAATGCCCGTGGATCAGCGCACAAGAGCTTTTGATGATTTTTGGTAGCCCCTATCCGTCGTGGGCAAATTGTGGCAGGCTATATTCTTGGCAGCACTGCCACCGCGTTTGTGATTTCACTGGGTACGGTGGCACTCACTTATGTTTACCTTGCCATTAAAAAGCTTCAATTGCCTGGCATTCAATCAACGCTGTTGATTGCAGGCATCACCTTATTGACCACCCTGGTGGCCAGTGGAATCGCCTTTTTGTGGCAAGCGGTAAAAATTCCATTCGCAGTTATGGGTCGATTAGCAGCATTATGCTCACCTTAATCGGTTTCTTCGCTGGAGCTTATATTCCTTATGGCGCGTTGGGCAAAACTGTGCAGACTCTGATGTCGTGGTTGCCAACCGGACATGCAGTCGGACTGATGCGCCAGCAATATTTGCGCGATATGCTTCAGGGAATGAACCTTCCCAGTGAATTCGATTTGCCAGCATTTAGGGTCTATTTTGGCATTGATATTGAGATGCTTGGTAAAGTGGTCAACCCATGGGCGAGTGTGGCGATTATTTTGATTTGGGCGCTGATAATGTTTGGCTTGGGTATCTTCCGCATTCAAAAGCAAAAGGAATAAATGTCCCTGGCTTCTGACGTTCATTTTTTTTAGGTCTTTCAGCCATGCAGAGCTTGAGCAAAGCATGGCTGATTTAGCTTTGCCCGATGAGCTAAACGCCAGTTTGCTAGCTTATCTCACCCAGCGAAAAGATATGATAAGCCTCGCTGCCCGGGCTTATGATGAGAGCTATAAGGACAATTCGGGCGCGTTTGATATCATGCGTCGCAAACCTTTCACCCGCCTGGCAATAATTTGCGCGCTATTACCGGGTCTGCGCCAACGCTTTATAGATGCTGGCATACCCAGGCAGGTTTGGCTGGACAGCATCGACGATATCCGCTTGCGCGCGCGACTTTATTTCGAGAAAACCGGAAAAGTAGGTCTCTCGAAAAATGACGCGCGGTGGTTGCGCCATTTGATGGGCTTCAAGCTTTTTAAGATAGGTTCTTTACAGTTTCAGCCCTTTGAAATGCTTTATCTGGATAAAGAAGGCATCGGCAGGGATATTATGCGCTTCACTGAGACGCAAAAGTTGCGCTTGCCACCTGGAATGCCTGTATTGAACACGCATATTCAACATGGCGCGGATTTGCGGCCAGAGGCTTTGCGGGCAACATTCGCGCAGGCAAGGGATTTCTTCAGGCGTTATTTCCCATCGCAGGATTTTAAAGCCTTCATTAGCTACACCTGGCTTTTGTATCCGGGTTTAAATGAAGTTTTGCCAGCCGAAAGCAGGATATTACAGTTTGCTGAAATGTGGGACATAGTCTCTGTTGTGGATGACAAGACCCAGGCACTGGAGCGGATATTCGGTGGCCGGCGCCGTCGCAAGGCCGATTACCCGCAGGAAAGCAGTTTGCAACGCTTGGCACTGCGTCACATGGATGCCCTGGGCTACGCGCTGGGCATGAAGGAATTTTAAGTTTCGCTTCTTACTTCAAACCGGTATCTCGACAAACATCTTTCAAAAACAGGCAATTTTGCCACTAAAACACCCAAAATTGGCCCAAAAATACCAAATCTGATAGTTCTTGATAGTTTTCTTGCTATAAACTAAGACCATTGCAGCTATTGCAAAGGAGATTTTATGGAAGTTCCACGCTTTTGGCGATTGAAAAACAACGTTACGCTTTGCAGGGCGAAGTCTGCCCGCATTGCGATGTCAAAATATTCCCACCCCCCGTGACGTCTGTCCGGCTTGCGGTGGTGAAGCAAAGACCCCCCCTTCACTTTCAGCGGTTTGGGCGAAGTCTATTCTTTTACCGATATCAAAAACGCGCCCGCTGGTTTTGAAGAACAAGCCCCCCCTTACACGGTGGCGCTGGTGCAACTCAAAGAAGGCCCCATGGTGAGCGCGCAACTGACGGATTTAGGCGACGAACCCGTGCATATCGGCATGTCGGTGGAGATGGTCACCCGCAAAATCCGCAATGTTGGCAACGACCGTGGCATCATTGCCTACGGCTATAAGTTTAGGCCTGTTATGGTTAAATAAAGTGAAGCGCATCAAATGCGTACTCAGCCGACTCCCTGTGAGTCGGTTTTTCTAAGGTTTTGTTAAACATCCTTTTCAAAACCTTTAGTGACAGCTAACACAAAAGCTCTATCATTAATAATGAAACATATCGTTTCGGAGGATTATATGGATAAAAAAATTACGATTGATTGTTGTGTTAATACTGGCGCTCGTGGTGCTTGGTGCTTGTTATGTGTTCCCCAGTCGTGAAATCAGAGATGGTGAGCAAGGCACCTTGTTTAGTGAAACCAAAACGCTGGACCGATATAGCAAGATTGACTTTGAAGGTGGCGGGAAGATTGTCTTGGTTCAGGGTAACAGCCATAGTTTGAAAATTGAAGCCAGCCAGGCGGTGTTGAGAAAAATAGTCGTCAAGCAAGATGGTGAAACACTGCATGTTGGCTTTACTGGAAACGTATGGCAAATGTCAGCGACCGATGAGCTTATTTTTACCTTTACTTTTGAAAACTTGTCGGAATTTGATTTGGCAGGTGGAGCGAATATTCAGGCCGATGCCCTTTCCGCGGACAGCCTTGAGCTTGATTTTGACGGTGGTTTTAGCGTGGATTTAGCTTCGCTGGACATAAACACCTTGGATGTGAATATTGAGGGTGGCGGTATGTTTAGCGCGGATGGCAAGGTGAATACGCAAATCGTCAGAATTGCTGGCGCGGGAACTTATCAAATGGCCGAAGTTGAATCGCGGGATGTGAGCATCAAGATTGAAGGCGCCGGTAATGCTGAGGTTTGGGCAAAAAACATACTCAACTTAGAATTAGAGGGCGCTTACTCGGTTGATTACTGGGGCAACCCACAAATAACGCAAAAAGTTACTGGTGTCGGCTCAATAAAAGCCCACGGCGAAAAGTAAACCCGGCTTTAATTAAGAGCGTTAAAGGTCTGGCATTTTTAGTGGCTTGCCAGACCTTTTTTTGTTTTGGATCCACCTGTTCTTTCTTAATTCTACGTTTGTTCGTAATATCCCCCCGTTCGTCTCGTTCGTCCGTGGTCTCCTCCTGACCATGGACATAAAATCAAGGCTTATTTCCAGGCTTTTTTAATTTGATTGTAGCTGTCTTCAAGACTTTCAGGTAAGACTCGCGCTCGGCCCAACACAGTGATGAAATTCGTATCGCGTTGCCAGCGGGGCACCACGTGCAAATGCAGGTGTTCGGCGATACCCGCGCCACCCGCCGCGCCAATGTTCAGCCCGACGTTGAAACCCTGGGCTTGATAAACACGCTCCAAAGTTGCCATCGCCCGGCGCGCGAGCAGCATCATTTCGGTTAGGGCGTCGGTGCTCAGATCTTCCATGTGGCAGGTGTGCATCATCGGCACCACCATCATATGCCCGCTGGTGTAGGGGTACTTGTTGAGAATAACAAAATTCTCTTCCCCCCCGCGGTGAATGACCAGATTGTTAAAATCATCCGGCATCGCCAAAGCGTCACAAAAAGCGCAGTTAGGCAAACTCTTATCCCGATTAAAATAATCCCGGCGATTGCTATACAAATAATCCATAGCTCTATTTTATCGCATTTTTTTATTGCTTTCGTCTTAAAGCCCGCAATTCTGCCTTGGTGGCTGGGCTGATGCGACGCGAGTCGATGGCTTTTTGGATAGTTTTCTCGCGTTTTTCGTTGTATGTGCCTTATCTTAATTGCAGTACCGCACTGTAATAATCCGTGCCGGTGTGTCTTGACTTTGCGCAACTGGTTGCATATAATAAAGGCAACTGGTTGCGTATTATGGAGATGCTGAGATGAACAGAACGGAAAAGAAGAATATATCATTGGCTTTATTTCCTTGATTTCAAACAAGATTGTGCAGTTTGGCGATTTGATGTTGACGGATATCACTTTTCCCCCCCAGTGGTTTTTGCTGATGATGATTTCCAAGATGGAGCAGCAGGAAAAAAACATCAACAGCATTGCAGAGTTTGTTGGGTCAAGCAGGCAGAATGTGAAAAAGATGCTGAACCTCCTGGCGGGCAAGGGCTATGTGCTTATTGAAAAATCTAGCAGCGACAAAAGAGCTTTGAATGTAAATCTGACCCCCAAAAACCTGGCAGTATTTTTCTGATCATGACGCCCTGGCAACCAACGAGATAAACAAGCTGTTTTCTGCTTTTTCTGTGGATGAGATTGACCATCTCAGCACTGCCCTGGAAAAACTGCTAAACGCCTTTGAAACTTATCGAATGGAGAATGAAAACAATGATTAAAGAAAAACGCCTGTTCATCATTTGAGCGCCTTGATAATCGTTCTGTCCCTGGTCGTCACGATTTGTGGGGTGTGTTCGTTTGATATGACACGGTCCTACTATGTCACCAATCAATATGGCGAGCAGGTTCAAATTTGGGGGGGCTCGGGCGTCTACCGCCACGATACCTACTTCAAGGTGCCAATATTTGTGGGCTCTGACCTTACCGTGTTGGTCTTTGTCATTCCATTCGCCATTTTCGCCTTTTGGAAAACCATTCAAGAAGATAGTTTCGAAAATCTTCTCCGCAGTTTCAGCGTCATCAGTCTGCTGCTTTATTACTCCGCGAGCATAAGCTTCGGCGTCACATATAACGTTTTGCATTTGGTGTATATCGCCTTGTTTGGCGCCTGTTTCTTTGGCGCGGGATTACTGCTGGCGAAACTCCATTCAATTGCTGTGCAGGAAGGCGAAACTTATGCCTACAACATTACAAAGGGGGGGATGAAAGCCTTTTTACTGATAGCAGGCCTGGCGCTGTGTGTGGCCTGGCTTCCCGATATCATTAGCTCGCTAATAAAGGGAACTTCGCTGGAGCTTATCGAAGTTTACACAACTGAAATTACCTATGTGCTGGATATGGGCATTATCAGCCGCTGATGTTTCTTACTTATGGCTTAATTAAGCGCAAGGACTTTATGGGATACATTCTCCTGCGCATGAGCTTTTTGGTGTGCATCGGGGTTGGCATTATGCTGCCGGTGCAGTCGGTATTTCAGTTGCTGTCCGGTTACGAGATTACCATACCCGTCATCGTTACCAAAGTGGCGATCTTTGTCCTGCTGGCAGGCTTCGCCTCGGTCTTCAATCACCGTTTGAAGAAAAGCACAAGGAAACTGGAGCTTGTTGCTGGATAAGGTGGCGCTTTTCTTGACGCCATCCTATTCCTTGCCTGGGAAGACAGATGAAAAGAGCTCTACGAAATCTCCCATCCATTCACTTTCGGGGGGGTTTCCGTCCATGTAAAAGTTGATTTTCTCACCAGACTCGTAGTCGCAGTGGAGATGGGAGGGCTCATATTCATACGGCAAGCCACTGGTCACCTTGTCGATGACGTTATAGCTCGCCAGCTTGTGTTTATCGATTATCTCCTGCAGGCTGAGCAGGAATTCCGCGTCGACTACGATTGTTGTCTCCTCATCTTCAAGTTTCCAGGTGAGTTCTACTGTTCCGTCATCCTGTTTTTCCGTGGCAAAGTCATAACGTGTATAGCCGCCTTGGTCGTCCAAGTAAACAAACCAGGTTCTAAAAGACTCGATGTCCTTTGATTCGATTGTCTTAGGCGCGTTTTTATTTGAAAAATCAGTCACACCGCCTGTCATCACTTCTTCCTGATTAGGCGAAAGTGTGCAAGAAGCCAGGACGATTATTAGCATGGGTATAAGAAGTAAATATAAGTGTTTCATAGTGAGTTCCTTGTCATTATTCGTTGCCACTCGATTGAGAAGTGGGGGGGCTTGGAAATGATATTATAGGCGATCTGTGTGATGAAAGCACCTAAGCGGAGATTCTAAGGATAATAATTAGAGATTTTCATTAAATACAGATCTTCTTTCTTAACAAATTCACCGTCTATAAATTCAATGTAATCATATTTTCTTCCGTCTAGGATTGGTTCAAAATTATAATCAACAATCACGATCTTTCCCTCTATCTCATCAATATAAGTTTTGAATTTAGGGATTTGTTTTTTTATCCAATGCACACTCTATCGATCTGTTCTTCTTATATTTATGACCGAAGATTACACCTCTGAGATTGTTACCAAAAGATAAGAACTGGTTGTCTGTTCTTTGTATTAAACGGAATTCAGACTCATACTTCCATTCTTCATGCTTTCTTTTCAAACTTTCTAAGATAAATTCATCATAATCTTCAATTTCCCCCCCATCGTGATAAAAATGATTAGAATGTTCAACATATGAAACTTTCGATACACTTCCAAACGCGATCTTATTGAAAATCAAACAAATTCCATGATAGTTATCTGCATAATGGGCCCACATTACAGGGTTTAAATGATTATCGGTTAAAGATAAAACTTTGAAACCATTGCGTTTTTCTAAAATAACTGGCGGTAATTTTCCTGCCTGGAACCAAATTGACGAACCTGCAGTTCCTGGAAAAACTACGCTATTGGGACATTCAAAACATCATTTAGTTCTTTTACATCAGGAAGATACAGCCTGGAATTCTCAATAATATCCAAGATATGCAAGATGTACTCAGGTTTGCTCAAAGATTTATACTTGTAGATGAACTCTTCTTTAATTCCTGTCACCGCTTCCTCTTTTGCATAATCAAACAATTAACAAATAAGAACATTTATAAAACATCTTCCAATAACACCCATGCGTCATTACTCATGTCTTCACTGTAAGCTGTGTTATTGATATATAGTCTGCTGTCTTTATCACGCACAAAGCCAAATTCATAATCATGTTTTTTTTAGCGAAGTCTGATAAGGCTTTGAATTTATTTTCTGCCTGAATATCTATATTCGCGCTTTCGCCTTGTCTTTCACCTCCTTTGGTTTCAATAAGCCATATTGAACCATCTGTCATTTTAGAACATAGTCAGGATAAAAGAGTCGTTGCTTGAAAAGGCATCCGTATAGACTATCGACAAGTACTGTTGACCGCTATCACCATTCTTGTAAATGTATTTAACATTCTTGTTTCTCTCACAATACCACTCAAAAAGCCGCTCACTGCTCGACCGCAAGAAATCCGTTATCATCGAGCTATTGTAACCTTTGTAAACATTTGTTTCGAGTTCGTCGATGCGTTTCTCGTATGGTGAATAACGATAATGTTCTTCAAGCGGAATTTTTAAGTCGACAGTTTTGCTAAACGGAGCGGCATAATTTCTCGCGTCACTCGAAATTTTTGCAAAATCATCTTTCAGTTGGTCTATGTTGTTGATGACAAAAGCGTAATATTCCCGCAGACTCAGATTGAGAAGCTTGTAGTTTCTATTCCCAAAATCTCTGAGGAAAAGTGTTTTAAGAACCTGGTTTGTCTTACTATAGCTTAGTCCGATATATTTTTTTTGAGCGCATCAATATTATGTTGGAGGTCAATTCCATGGCTGTGCGTATTGACTTCGATGTCTAACTGTCCATATGAGCCAGCTGTTCCCTCTTTTATTGAACGCAAGGTGGAAAATTTGCCTTTCAGATAACTTTGTTTAAGCGTCGTCCCAAAAATAAACCCTCTAATTTCCATACGAACTTTGTTGTCATCTTTTTTTTACCTGTCAGATTGTAAGTGTCTCTGAAATGCTCAAAGACTCTTGTTCTAATCACCTTTTCGTCAACAAAGTCGGCATCTTGGTCTCGTAATTCTTTTACTAATGTAATAGACCTTGGTTCCTCCTTCAAAAAAAACGCGTTGGGTTTCAAAAGCATTTCCCGCATTGATAACTTCTAACTTGTACTTTTCATCAAAGGTATACAGAAAAGAGCAATCCAAAATATCTCTGCCATAATGTCTGGCATTTGGCATTCGGCGAAGCCGTCCCAGGGTCTGAATTTCAAATACTTCAGACATATTTTCACGGAGTTTAACCAGTATTTTCGCTCGAGGGCAATCCCAGCCGGTAGAAATGGCTTGTTTAAATAACATGAATACGGGTGTAGCATCAGCTTTGGTGATAGCATCTTCTTCAGTGGTGCCAATGTTTATCTTGCCTAATTTTTTGGAATTCAACTTTTTATCAGCAGTCGTTTCAGCACTAAACCAACTGGCAAGAAGTTTGTTTTCGTAGGTATAGCCCATATCATTAAGCTTGTTTTCAACATGCTCAATTAAGGCATCGCTCAAACTTGGAAATTGAACCAAAACGAGCGGGCGAATGTTTTCTCCTTCTTCTTTATACGCTTGCGCGATTTGTTTTCGCACTTCATTAGCCTTTTCGAGCAACAAATCCGTTTCATGGCTCAAATCATCAATTTCTACATAGTCAAGTCCGTCATTAATGTACATAAAACGGGTGATGAGTCCCTCATCAATCACATCCAACTCATCAATTTCGTAGTATTCACCGCTCACTCTTCTGGTAGGCGTGGCTGAAACCCTGATTTCATAAAGTGCGTTCATGCTGCTTATGACATCATCAGCTTTCGAGGTGTTGTTTTGGTGTTCTTCATCGATGATGATTAGAAAATTGAGTTTTTTTGCGGTGGGCTTCGCTAATTCTTTCAAACAGGTTTTTTTCTTTCGCTCTCGTTGAGGGCTCGGTTACCTTTTTTTGGTTATCATTTCCCAGTTGATGAAATAAGTCGTACCGGCTTCAAAGCCACTGTTGATAATATCAAGCACATCGGCTGTTTTTAGGCTGGGTGCGAATCGCTGCATCTTTTCCCGGGATTGTTCTTCAAGATTGCCTCTGCCAGGGCAAAGCCAGCAAACGACCGTGTTGTCATGATACGTTAAATACTTTTCAATATAAGCAATCAGGATAACCGTTTTGCCACTGCCGGTTGGACTTTTTAAAACAATTTTGGGCTTGGAATTGATGTTGGTGGTCGTTTCGAAAAGAAAATCAACAGCCCGTTCCTGAAAATTTTTTTAAAGTTATACCAATCATAGTTCACCAACTTCTCTAAGCTCATTGCGAAAGTAGTATTCCGGAATTTCAATCACGGTAATATCTTTTTTTGTCTAAAATTGCCTGGTCTGTTTGTGAAAGAAAGAATCCTGAAGGGATAAACAGCTTGCCACCTTCCTGAATGCTCTCAAGCACTTTAGGCAATTGTTCTTCATGCTCAAGCATGATTACTTTCTTGCCGTCAATCTCAATATGGTTTTCCAGCTCGATAAGTTCTTTGATGTGCTCCATCATAAGGCTTGAAATGCTTTCATCCTGATTGAACTTTTTAATGAAATCCGTTTTGAAGTATTTAATATTGTGGGGGGGCAAATCTGTTTGAATGTTTTTCAGGCGTTGATAAGTGACTTCTTCGCAGATATTGTTTTCGTTGTTGGTACAGAGGATATAGCGACGATTTCCACCATCTTCTGCATTAAGTTGCGCAACTGCATGTCCGGTCGTTCCACTGCCAGCAAAAAAAATCGAGGACAATTGCATTTGGATTATCTGATGCTACTTTTACACAGTCAATTACAGCATACAAGGATTTCGGATAGTCAAATTTCTTTCTTTCACCGAGAATTTTACTTAGTAGGTTAGTGCCATAAGCTGTTGCAGAATATTCTGTTTTATCCCACCAAGTTAAAGGTAACATACCACTAGATTTCATTCTCGCTTTCATATAAACTGCAGGTTGTTTATTAGTATCTAATCTTACTTGTAATTCGGTTTCTTTCGATTGATTAAAAGTTTCTATGGACCATTTCCAACTTCTCATTTGTCCAGATCCATCCACTGGATAACTAATAAATTCGTCCATCCCTAACTTTTCAAGATTAATAAAAATCTTCTTTTCAGAATCCCATTCCATTTGTGGGATTCTGAAATCTGAACCATCTTTTTTGATGTAAATCGGATATTGTAATGTTGGCGCGTTTGTCGAATAGCGTGCTCTAAAGTTAACCCATTCATAATAACCAAAATCATCTTTTTCTTTATATCGAGAAATCTGTTCCGGACTTCTCTCTAACCTGCCAATTCGAGCGTTTTGGGTTTTACTATAGAAAAGAGCATACTCATGAGCTATCGAAAATCCAGATGTTGTTGACCTTCCTGATGGATTGTTTTTGATAACAACTGTTCCTAAGCGATTTTCCTCCCCCAAAAATTTGATTCATTAATAGCGTTAAATTTTCAACTTCATAATCATCAATCGTTACTACGATAATTCCATTTTCAGACAACAAGTCTTTGCTGATTAATAATCGGGCATTCATAAATGAAATCCACTTTGAATGCCTAAACGTATCATTTGAATCAACGAAATGATTATTGTATTTCCAGTTTTTTTTGCTCCAGTATTATACGGGGGATCGATATAGATAACGTCTATTTTGCCTTTGTGCGTTTTCTCAAGCAGTTTAAGGGAATGAAGGTTATCGCCCTCCAGTAAGAAGTTATAGGGCTGTTCTTCGTCAGCGACAATTTTGCGGGTTCCATCTTCAATAAAAACGGGAATGTTGTGCGCTAACATTTCAATCACTTCTTCGGAGTGCTCTTCCCAGACCAGCCCATATTTCTTTTCGGTCAGCGCGTTTTCAATCTCGGTTATCGCGCGGATATGCTCTTCATCATCATTGAGTGTCTTCAATTGCTCCAGATAAGCGAGCATTCTCTCTCGTTTGATTTTAGATAAATTTGTCAATTCAGCTCCTTTCAACGAGACTTATGAAAGAGTCTCATAACAAATATTTCTGCTCTCACCTTCACCTTAATAAATCAAAAGGAATTTTGTATGAAATTAGTCCTATGTCTAGTTTTAGAGCGATTCCTTTATACAATGATTTCTGTAAAATCAGCGGAATAAATCCCTCACCAATTTTTTTATTATTCTCTTCTACTACGTCACCAATTCCTTCAATGAGCAAATTAATCAGCTTCGTAATATAGTCATTATCTATGTAGTATTTTAAGTCTGGTTCCGATTCAATTTTTTTTGCCACAAAATTCTTTCAACATCTCTTTTATATAGTCCTTTATTAAACATAATCTATCCTTGGTAAGTTTGTAAGACTTGCGTGATTAATAGGGAAAGCAGTTCTATTGTTTGTTTCTGCACGCGAATCCAATTGTTATATTTTGCTCTTGTATTTACAATCTCTGGATTGTGATTAGCACGTTCAAATATCTCATTATTGACTTTTTTTTCTTGTGGTTTCATCTATAGATTGCTCATTTTCTGATCTTATAACCATTTGATATATATCTTTGCCTTCATTATTTAGAATATCGCTTGAAATATATTCTCCCAAGTTTGTTGCAGTGCAAGGTTTTATGTTGTTCTCAATAAACACAGAATTACAAATACATTTTGCTGCGCAACTCGCTGTTTCTCTCACACTTATGTACTCATGAATCGTGTCTTCCAATTTTTCCATCTGTGTTCGCAGAATTTTTGGCACTTCTAAGTAGCGTGTGTCTGCTTTTATTCTTCCCCCCCATGCTAAAAATTGAGGACGGGGGGGTATTATTGTTTGTATTCCTTGTACAAATAATATTTCGTTTGGAAAAGGGTTTTCTTCAAGGATTTTTTTCCTGTATATTCACCAACTCATCATATAAAGGACTGTAAATTACATTCTTACGTTTTATATTCCGTTCTGTTCTCTGTTGTTTCGAATTGACCCATACAGAACCCAATAAAGAAAAAGCCCCCCCACCTACAATTGCGCCTAAAAGTGTTCCTCCAATACCAATTATTGTTGGATCGGCTAAATAACCCTGAAAATCTATATGCCTTATAAATATAAATATCAAGGAGATAATTGACACTATCCAAAGAATAATTACAATTATTCGATGTTTCTGTAAAAACACTTTTACTTTTAACAAGGTTATCACTATATCCTCTTTTCTTACTACGTGTTTTTGATAATGGTCATAATCGCTCAAATGAAAACATTCCAGTATTTGAAAAATGGGCTTCTGATCAATGTCGATGAAAGCCCAATGAAATCATCCAGCGTATAGTAGTATAACCAAACAACAATTATGAAAACCATAAACATCCGGTTTAACATTTACATCTCTAAGAAAAAAACTATTAGTTCCTCCCACTCAATCATCGCTGGGGGGGTTTGGAGATGATGTCGTAAACCACGCGGGTGATGCGGAGAACTTTCACACCCATATTATACGTCATACTGGGCTGCTTTTCGTTAATTCAATGCCGCATGAACTTTTGCGCA